>JAALOO010000448.1_pt1 | contig 37124 bp, 15 predicted proteins | sample 7257641 | NCBI WGS metagenome assembly JAALOO01 (sample SAMN14085613, study PRJNA598686) | mite metagenome | biome: ENVO:01001000; feature: ENVO:01001002; material: ENVO:01001226; isolation source: single female mite from University of Michigan culture on fish food culture... ...
AAACAAATGCATTGCGCAGGGAAGCCCACTTTCCCTAAAAAATGGCTCCCCTTAAATCATTTCAGCTCAGCGACTCGCCACAACACTTTGCCTAGCGTCTCAAACCACATGTTTACACCAGCACACTTTAACTGCACATTTTTAGTGTTGCAATCAACTTTACCTTTGTCCTGCTTTACTTCTCACACACCAATCACCGTTTCAACCCATATTTGTTTTCTAATGCCTTAAACCATTGCTACTGACAGCACCAATTATTTGCCATTTACCGAAAGTGATTTTTCACTCGTCGCCAGTTGCCATCACTGCATCCAGTTCACAAGTTTACCTTCAATTCCTTCCTTTATCGCTAGACAGGCAGTTTTAGTTGAGATGGTGCTAGTGATGTCAGTGTTGAGCACCTCTTCCTCTCTCTCTCCCTTTCACCCTTTTCCAAATAATGATTACATTAGCCTTCACCTTTGTAGCCAGTAGTTTTTTTCTAACCGTCCTTTAACACACAATGCACATGCATTTCTTACTAAATCCTTTCGCCCTACAAACCACTACTGTTTTGAACTTAAAAACGAATCGCTATCACCTAAACAACCAACCTACAAAATAATAGTGCACACTCTCTAAAGTTGTATTTCAAATTGATGTTCTAATCACAATAAATGGGCTTATTTTTTGAATTTTAGCATTTGTTCCGTTTTAATATAAAACTGACTTTATTTACTTAGAAACCTGCTTATAAAAACTATTTCTCTATAGAAAAATAGTTAAATCGACCTCTTCAGATGCCGAATTGTTTTTAAAATTTGACCAGTACCAACACTCTAGACAACATCGACTTTGGTGATTCAGAATGGAAAAGCAAGACACAAGATGAGGACCTTGCTTTTTGGAAACCCATCCAAAGTGTCTTATCTACCTTATTTACAATAAAATTCTTTTTTAGGGCGAATTTTTTTGCTGCAAATTACAACAAACTGGAAGGTCGACAACTCTATTTGGGCATCCCCAATGAGTTATTGCAGTGGCAAATAAAGATAGTTTGTCCGTACAGCAGCCGTATCAACTCATCTTCTCGTTATCCATCCATCAGTAAAGTCAATATGGAGACAGAAAGCTCACTGAGCTCAATTGCCTTCACTGAGTATTAGAACACCTAACGAGAGGCTACCGATTCAAATAATGCACGTACTGTTATTAATAGATGTGATGTGATCATGAAGAAACAGTTCCATTTCAGAAAGTTTGTCCACACTCTTCTAATTACCATTTGTCGTTTTTATTTTTTACACAATGTCGGTGAGCCTTGGCTGGAGACACTTTAGTGCAGTACAGCACCGGATAGATTGTCATCAACCGTGACTTTGAGCTGCTCATTTTATCGAATAAACTCTTTTGTGCTATAAAATCTCAACAAAAGTTTCTCGATGATGGTTTTAAAGTGAATGTCACCTTCCATCTCATTATCATGGTCTTCTTTGCTAAAATGAGCAAATTGCTAAATTTTCTTTTTTGACTAAACGCGCATTCAACTGTACGTTTTGAGAACAATGTCTAGTTGTATTTATCAGTGGTAACACACTTTTAATATTACCTGCATATCTGTTGGATTTTACCCGTTTATTCGAATGGCCATGTTTTATACTAAATATAAGCAACGTACTAATCGATCTTCAAATGTCCTTTCCGCTAACTACATTTTCATCATTAAAACTGGTCAAGGTGCAATTGAAGTTAATCATTAGTTTGAAAGTGGCAATTTTGTTCAGTTTCGTTAAAGGCCAACAACTTGAGATAAGTGCTGCATTGTCTAGACTAATGAAAAACAAAATAAAAACAGAGCAATTTTTTCAAGTTTTTGGCATCTTTGATTTATTCATTTTATCATTTTTTCCTGAATGCTACATCTATTTCAGCAATGTTAAATTTCAAAAGAAAACATTTCATGTGTCGGTATCATCAGTGTGTCTTTATTGTCAGTGCTGTTACTAGAGTGCACAGGTGTCCATGAAAAGCTTATTTATATCTGTTTTTACAACTTCTTTAGTTTGCATTCTTAACAATAAAGATATTTATATTTTTGTGAGCAATCACAATGTTGTTCAATGCAGCACATTTTCGCTATTAGTGACACCGTATCAACTTCACTGATTTAATGACAAGTGTCATTTGCAGCTCGAAAAAAATTCCTATTTACATAATTGCTTTAAAAACTTGACATGGACGACTACAACTACAAAAACGCGTAAAAGAACTAAAAGCATATTCAGCAAAGAAAAATTGCGTCAAAGGAAAGGATCATTTTAATGAAAATTAGTCTAGTGGTATGAGCAACCACTTTTACGACTTGCTACTTTGCGTTATACAACTGCCCTGATTAAGATTATGTGTTTGAGCATCGTTTATATTCTTTAAACATGCTTGCAGTTTATAAAACGGATATTGATGAAGATGACAGCAAAATTGTAGAGTGGTGATCATAGAGGGAGAATGAATGAGTGCTTGAACGAGTCGTAAGACAATCTCTCTAAAATCAGGTAATCTGCCCAGCCCCATGGTCGTCGATGAGCAAGTTGACATTGTGAATGATGTGATTGCCACATGTTGACCGCCACTGTCTTCCAATGTCTTATTCATTACGTACAATGGCTCAATTGTGTTTTCATTTTTGTGACATCCTTACAAACAGGTCCTTTTGACGGATATCTTTGTTGTATGCATCTTTTCTGTAGAACAAGTTGCATGACAATTGCTGCCGCTGTTGTTGTTTAATGATGCTTTCTCAATTTGTTGTTCCAAGTGGCCTTAGTCAGGAAATGGCTCCAGACAATTTGGTTCTCAAGTATGTCTTTTTTGTGTTGTGTGTACTTTTGAAACAGGCAATGTCAATAAGATGGAAAATGCTTTGATGAAAGCTGGCAAAGATGCAGTGATCATTGAGACACTGATCTTACTTTTTATTTGCCCAGTAACTGTTGCAGAAACTCGGACACTTCATCACGATAATGAACACAAAAATACAGGACCTGTTGTTTTAGCGGACATGTTTGTGTGTTTGTGCGTGTGCTTATGCTTACCTAATTTAACAAAAGTCGCTGCTATTGCTAAGCCCCTTGTGCGCACGAATCACTTTCACTTTGAGTGCGTTCACGTTGGATGCCCTGCACAGTAAAGAAAGAGCTCTTGTGGACATTTTCACTCTCGAGGCAGTCAAAAGTCTGCAGAGCAATCAGCTGCAACAGGCACATACGCACACACACTGAGCAGGTAGGCAGGTTTTCATTTTCGATTTCTTTGTTGGTGCGTTCGAGTTCTCTTTCGTTTGAGCCGTTTGAGGTATCTGATCTCTCAGCACTTAGTGAGAGTGCTTCAGCTGCCTAGACGACGTCGTGTCTCTGACCACTTTCTCCACTTGGCCACCATTCTCCATTTCCCTAAACCTGTCAATCGCTACTCTACATTTCACTGACTGAGCGTGCACAGACGGAGTAACGGTTTCAACAACGCATACTGGCCCTCTCATCTCAGTCTTGAACGCCGCAAAGTCCACTACGATCACCTGTTGGCTGTTGATGCGTCTGCTGCTCCGTCGTCGTCAGCTCTCACTTTCACTTGCCACTTCTAACCTGGAAGTCGTTAAGTGTGCATGCATACTTACTGTGCTTTTCATCCGAGTCAAAGTGTTGCTCATATGCCATCTTAGTGCAACTAACTCGTGTAACGGTTATCCGTTTTGTTATATTTTGTTTTTATCTACAGCATTAAACAGTTCTGCACACTTTTATTCATTTTGCCGGCTCATTGTTAACACTAGCAAAACTTTTGCTTTAACTCCATCATTTTAGCGAGATTTTTTTAAACCAACTAAAAAATATAGTGAAATCTATTTGTTAGCACAGAAACTTCACAAATTCTTGTGCTTGATCAAGTATCAGAATATTTCACTGTGCTCTTGTCACATTTTAAACGTTGTGCCTATTATCGATTGATTGCAAGCGCTTTCCACTTCAGTCTCTTTTCGTTTCCTCTTCGTCAGCATCACCAGCACGACCACTACGATCAGCACCAGTCAGCAGACGTAGATCACCTGCACCTGTCCTTTGATTCGACCCTAGTTAAGAACTGTGCCGCAATACTTATAAGCTACCCGTTCTAAGTTTGGCCACCAGTTGCTCTTTTTCTGCCTCTTACTTTATTGCTTCTTTACTGCTAAAAGTATTTTAATCATTTTAAATAAAAATGAAACTGTTTGCCTGTAGACTTGGTAAGTGTGCCTCGCCAATCTAATATATAATTATCTGTTGAACATTTAGTTAACTATTTGACCTATTTTATATTTTGTAGCACTTTTCTCTTTTCTTCTCATCCTTCTGGTCACTGATTCGGCTTTGGCACAAAAGAAACGAGGCCGAGGTCGAAAGGGTAAAAATGGTGCCGATCAGTGCCATCAAAAAGAAGTGGTCAAATGCTTTGACAAATTGACAGCTCTTGGCAAAGAAGATGATCCCACCTCAATCATTGCTACATCACAAGGTTTAAACCGAATTTGCAAGTAGGTTTTCATTAAACTCTCTAAAATGTTTGAAATTTTTAACAATTGTTTTTTGCAGAACAATCAAAGATGACACAATGAAGTGTGTCAAATCATATTTTAAAAAGTGCGGCACTCCACTTCACCGAGAAATCAGCGACCTTGTAATGGACATGGTCGTGCATCGAGTGTCTAAGTTCTGCGATAACAGTCAGCAAAAATCTCGTAAGTTTGTTTATAATTCAAATGATATATTTAAAAATGTAACGAATTTAACTACACTGTAGCCTATTTAATTGCATTGATTAGCTAGAATTCAGTTTTTTCAGAAGAAAGGCATTTTTGATGTATTAACAAGATCAGAAAAATATGCGGTTGAAATTTAGATTTTTTGTTTAAGCTATTCTACTGATGACGCAGAGGCAAACATTAAAAGCCCAAATAGTAACCACAACAAAAAGCTGTTTGAGATCTGTTGTCAAAAACTAAATGATGCCATTGTAGTCACTGAAAATCAATGTGACTTGTTTCAGTGTTATGAACTCAACTGGAAGTAGTGATTGAACTAGGTTTCATTTCAACAGAATCAAGTACTGTTTTGCAGACAGTTGTTTTTGTTCAAGTTGACAGTTGTGTGACCAGTTACTGTTGCCAATCGATGGTGAATGTCACTGCAATGGTTTTCCATTGTCTGAAGCACAGTGGCAATCTGGCGATGACTATTGCCACTTTCACCTCAAAAGCAAATACGTTTGATGACCACCAACGTCACGGTCAAACCTTCAAATCAGTGTCACTGCACGCATCTCATTAACAGGCAGAATAGCGTTAAATCACTTCATCTTGATCATTACAAACATATAGATATTTTTCGCTCATTGCTTTTCATCTTTTTTGTGTTGGCTGTTGCTTTTGTCGTTGAACTCTCCGTTTTGTAAACTGCTCTTTTTCCAACTGTATAACTGGTATCATTCCGGACGGCTGACTCAGAGCAGTTTTTGTTAGATTTTTTTTGCTTTTTTCCATACACTAAAGCTTGCTTTTGATAAATGGATTACTTTTTTATTGTTGTCAGTCTTCACGTGTGAGTAGTTTTACTGGGCCAGTTGCAGTCAATGTCACCCTATGTTACTCTGCTATTGCTAATGTCCCTGTGCTGCTTTGCATTTGCATGCTGTTGTGTTTGCATTTGAGTGTGTGCTGGTCAAAGCATTCACTTGACACTTACTGCAAGTATAGCACAAGCACACAGTCACACATTTCTTTTCGACTGTTGTCAAAAAAGGGCTGCAAGTTACGTCAAAGCGGGCCAATCAACGCAATCGCTACTCACACCACTTAGTCCAATTGGTGACACAATTGAGAACACCGCTAAAAGAGAGAAAGAGAGACTGATTTTTATTTGGCGGCAGAAAAGTTACTGTGTCTTTCATAATATGCCGCCGTAACTTTGGTTAATTGTCGCGCAGTGGCTTGCTTTTTGGAGTCACTTAATTATTTAGATATAATTTGCACTACATATTACTGACAGTTACTGCTCACTTTACTTACCTTACTTTACTTTTTCAATTGTAGGCTTCCTCAAGCACTCGCCTTGTTTCCACTCTAAGGTACTGAAAACAGCGGAATTCAAATCTACCTGCAACAGTCCATTCCTCTTTGTGGTGGGAAAGATCGATATGAACCACATCAACGCGGACACCGCTCACGAGGCGCTGTGCTGTGGTTTCAACACCTGGCACGAATGTGCCACTGCTTCGGTGAAGCGTGAATGCAACTCCGATGGTGCCCGTGTCTTCCGTGACTTCCACAACAGCACACTCGGTCCAATCACTGACCTCTTCTGTCCGGTGGATGTCTTCCCATTCAACTCCTCAGCTTGCAAAAAGGTCATCAACCACGCAAAGCCCAAGTCGGGCACAAAACCACCGGAAAATATGATCTCTAAGCTGGTCGTTCAGTTGGCACCTTTTCTTTTTGACCGAAACTAGTTAGTCAAGGAAAAACAAAACCGTTTATGGCTATAGAACCTGTACTGTATGCACTTGAATGTCTAGACTTAATTTAAATACCAATTAACTTGAAGTGTTTTTTCCATTTGATGACACTGGTAAACACAACGTCACCGTCTTTTCATTTTTTATCACCACTCATCACATCCCGGTACCAGTGTGATTTTTGTCGTTGCTGCTTTTTCTTTGCAACTACGCTTTGCAATATTTATTGCTAACCAAATAAATCATTTTTTTGCAAAGCGTATTATCGATTGTTCACAAAACTTTTTTTTCAAAACTGTCTTGTGATTCTAAGCAGAAACTTTGTTTTAAAATCCTTAAAAATTCGTATTTTTTTAAATATGAGCACTTTTTGCAACTGGTTAACTCAGTTTAGTAGTTCATGTGAAAATGGTGTTCAGGTGTAACTGGCATTTGCTGGCAGTCTATTTTTATTTTTCTAATTATTTCAGAAGGCAATTATCTTGCAATTTCATCTTTCTCGTCATCATCGTAATCTCCAGGTGTGGTGAAGCACGGATTGTTGAATTAAAAGTGTAGTTGTTAATTTCTTCTGAGAAAGCAATGACAGACAAAAAGTATCTAAAAAGAGGTATATGTACTGACAGTGCCAGATAGTTTGTGCTCATAATGGCTTCTTTTGTTTCTCCTCCTAGTGAGGAAGTTTTTCAACCGTAATTTTCCGCGTTTATATGGTGACCTGATGGTGGCCACTTGCCAGTGACCAATTGTGGTTGCCCAGTCTGGCGTGCAGCTTTATAAATGAAAAATGACATTTTTCAAAAATGTGTGGCGCCAGCCACAGCTGACGTTCACTCACGTTCAACCAACGTTGACCTAAACTGATTGTTTGGCCGGATTTGAAAAAAGTTATGATGCACTGTTACTGTGCTAAACAAACAACACAGTCGTAAACGTAAGGATAAACGCCGTCCTTTGTATTATATCACAGTACAGAGGGACCACAACAAAATCATAACTTTTTTCAAATCCGGCCAAACAATCAGACTACGTTGACCCAACGTACATTTGCACTCACACACACATCACATCTCACTCATGTCACACTCACACACATCACAGTTCACACTCTTGTCACCCCTCACTACAGCGCGCAAGCGGTAGTGCGAGCGACAGTGAATGGGCGAGGCCTATTGCAGTGAAGCCTGTATTTGTTCAGTCAACGTTACACTAAAGCATTTCGTTAACTTGTCCTTTCGGAGAAATATACCTAAAAACTGAAAAAATGATGATACGATTCGCGCGATGACTTGGAAGTTTCCAGGTTGGAACGTCAACCAAACTAATTTTATTTGATTTAGAATAGCTTGTTTAAATAGTTTGGTAAAGAAAGTCAGCGTGATTTCGAAGTAGAGTAAAGAAATCTATTTTTCATTACAGCGCAAACTTGTCGGCCAATTTGTAGTGCAACTTTTTCATAAAAAGCTTTTAGAAAATTGATTTCCTGGCCTTACTACAAACTTGCATTGTTTCTTTTACCAAACTAATTAAACAAACATTTTCTGGTCAAATAAAATTTGTGTGGTTGGAGCTCCAAAACATCGTTTTGCCTGTGTGATTGATGCAATGCATATCAATGCAGGCTTCACTGCGATAGGCTCCACCCCTTCACTGTCGCTCGCACTACCGCTTGCGCGCTGTACCCCTCACACGACGGTATATAAGACCTACCGTACGTAGCACACAGACGACGAGAACAGTCAGTCTTCACATCACCAGACTCTGTTACACTGTTACTCCGTCCACCACTCTCTCTCCTTCTCTGTGACTCCCCATCATCTCCACAATAAACTTCGATAGCTCATCCGCTACAAATGAATTTATTTATCAGCATCTTGGTAGCTGACTCAATTATCACCACAGTTTAATGTCCGCCTCTCATGCACTAACGATACTGTTTGGTGTTTTTATGCAAACACCAGTGGACATAAGCAGTGTTTTGTTATCTTTTTTTTGCAGGCCTATATACTAGCGCGGCACTGGGCTCTAGTGTACTGAAGGATGTGAGCCTGCCGGGTGATATATACAACAACAGCGGGGCAACTTGCAGAGAATCTCGCTCGGGTGCCGGCGTTCCAGCACAGAACAGCACACAGTAAGAGAGTACTGTACCGTCTGTGCCGTCTTTCCCTTCGGTGCATCAAGCAAGAGCACTATGAACGGCGGTGTCCGCTATACGCCTTGCTGCTCCAACCTGACCATCGGCCACACTGTTGGAGCACCGCCACTGCACGCTCGACTACCTCACGCGACATCGGCAGACAGCAGACAGCTGAAGGCATCATCATTTCACCTCCAGCGACTTCACACAGCCACTGGACCAGCGCTGCCAGCACCAGCACTACTGCCTTCACCACGAGCATCAGCGGCAATGGCACTTGCAGTACTCATCCTCGCATCCTGCTTCCCTCGCTTCAAAACGTTGTAGTGTCTGCCTGATCGACAACGCGTCGGAGTGCTACTAGCAAGGAAGAAAAATAACAACACGCATTTCAATGTGGTGTGTTGAAGCCGAAGCACCGAAGGCGGCAGCCTTGTGTCAGTGCTTGCCAAGAGAACAGAAGAGCTTCTCTCCTTCAGATTTTAGCCATCTCTTATCGCTTTCTCTCTCTCCAGCCAGTTGTTCATAGCAAATCAGGCATGTAAATGTTTACCACTGTACTTGTTGTATCTAACTTTTTTCACCAACCTTTTTCTCACTGCCCAATTAGATACCGAATGAAGCGTGCTCGGCAAAATTGACACTTGCCGATCGACTTTCAGGTACATTCAATACGCTTTTCAACTGATTCAACCTGAACTACTGCTTCTAGATATCTTGACACATCAAAACCACTTACCAGAACTCTCAGACCGCACGATGATCTACTCAGAAACAAGCAGATCACAACTGACAGCAGAGTGATCAGCTGCGCAACTCAACTGCTCTAGTTCATCCTCTAACAATGTCAACAATTGCAAATGTTTGAATATTTTAAGCCAAGTGATGTTTTGTGATTTGTTGGTTTTAAAACTTAATAATCAATATTTTACTTGGGATGACAATCATTTACTTGTTTATAATAAAATGCCTTCAGGTAAGAAACAATTTACTATTTTATTTTTTACTACTAATGACACAGCTATACTTATTCTGGTTTCAATAAGTTTCTAAATTGAGTTTATCATTTGTGGTTTTTTAATTTATTTCACTAATGCAAAGTGTTTCAATAGCAATCAATATTTATCGATTTACCCATATATTCATTCAAAATTACCTTACTTTTATTACGATTGTAATAGTGTCAAGCTAGCATCGGTTTTTCAAACACCTGCAAGTGTTGGCTCAAACGCTGTCAATATTTTGTTATTGATTATTTCTTGTAGATTTGGAAAAAAAGCCACTTGTGAACATTTAGTCAGTGTTTTGTTCCCATTTTAGTTGTGTTTTTAGAAATTAATTTTGTTTTGTGCGAGATAATATAATTTAATTTATAGACAGTAACGATGACATTAAATTCCTCTCCAGGACGGCAATCGATCGTGTGGTCTAAAACCTGCAGGGGGACCTGTTTGACTGCAGTTGCACCTGCCATCAGACACAAACAAACACGCACACTTGTCATCAGTGGCCTAACACTGTTTCAGTTCATACATGCTTCAATAAGGGGTAGACAATTAAATTGAATTCTTCTCATTAAAAGCTTTACTACTTGATGATTACTGCTTACTAGTTTTACATATCATCTCAGCATTTAACTGAGTAATCACCCTCAGAATAGTGCCTAGGCACATTGAACAAGGTTTTTTAAAGTAAGTTGTTTTCTTCGGTCATCGGTTTCAAGCCAATTATATCTCTTCTTCTATGATTGTTGCTTTTCTTACAACACAAACAATTTTGATGGATGAAATGATGAAGTCAGGTCATAAGCAGAAAAGGGGTCAACACGCATAGGTTTTGCTCAAATAATCTTTGTGTTTACAAATCGGGGGTGACCTTTCAGCTTTCTGGTGATTTCACTCTATTAGTGCATCATCAGCAGTTTGATCTCACTTTAATAAGAACCCCTTCCCCAATCACTGCACAATGATGGCCTAAAAATATCATAAAATACTTTTTCGCAACAACCATTATTTTCTACTCTTGATACTGATCTTTTTTGTTGGCTTAACTGCTAGTTGATCGCTATTATTAAAGACGATCACAAACGGCGACCACAAGAAGAGAGCAATAAACCGTCTCCTCTGTTCCTCATTGGTTACCCCCTTTGCCTTTTCTACTGCTGTTTCTTTTCTTCAATCACTGAGAGCGCCGGTATTGTCCCCTCTTTTGTGGTGTTAGCAGAGAAAATAGATTCTCTCTCAGTCACTCAATCAGTGCCACAGAGACACTGTTCGCCACCAATGTTTTCGTCAGTGTTTCTTGTTAGCTCTTCCAATCAATTGTGCATTTTGTAAAGTTTTCATGCGATTTTTAAACCGATCCTTTACTTTTTATATTTATTAATTGATTTTTACTATTATATTTATACAGAGTATTATCATTTCCCAAGATTTTAAATGTGTTACAAAAATTAAATGTTTAAATCAAAGCCACGCAACTTCTGCAAGCATGTACACAAATGTTCTGAATTTTCCATTTACAACGACCAGTCAGCATTTATGTAATTGAAAAGTCACACAATTCTTTTGAGCTTACTGAATAATCATCCATAGTTTTTTCTGAAATAAAAGTGTTTCATCAAAATTTGATGAAGATGCTTATTCGAAAGTCTCGCCTCTGCCAGGTTCTGTGCACCTTAATGATAGTCACAGCCATTTTACCCATCCTCTTCACCTACTTATCGACGTCCACTGCCCCAAATGCCGCTCTAGATCCATTTCCGTTGTACGCACCACGAGAGCTGCAGTTCAACAATCACCTCGACCAAACTTCAAATGAAGCCGATTCATCCAGAAACCTAACAAACCTGATGGTAGCGCGACAAAACTATCTTCTCTCGATTGTTGGTGGCTCACTTGAAGAGCAGGTTGCTTTTGGATTTGCCGATCTAACCAACCGATTACGCTATGCAGAAAGCTATGCCAGTGATCGCCGTCAAGAGATCAAACAGCTGATGAAGGAGATTCGCCATTTGTGGGAGCTGATTCAGCATAACGACACTGACAAAACCGTGAGCAACTTGAACAGCAATGACGTCACCGCTAAAGGTAAATATCTTCATGTGTCATTTGACTTGCTTTCCGTCGATATGGTAGACAGGTCAAATAGATTTAAGTGCTGTTTGATTGGCGATGAATGTCACACTTTGCCAATAATGACTTTCCTTCTGTCGCCACACGGTGGTTTGTGTTGTTCTTTTAAGGACAGACTGCAAACGAGTTTGTCGACGCTGCTGAACAGTGTCGACAAATTCATTAGTGATTTTGTTTTGCAAATTATTCTCTACCTGGTCGTTGAGTTCTTGTCAAACTGATCTATTACTTTGTTACTGAGTGTAGGAAATGAATGAGGTGCAAATGTTGTGACGGTAAAAAAATATGCCCCTTCAGCGTCTGCTGCTGCTGCTCATTTAGGTCACAGCTGAGGTGGTTGCGGTTCCGATTGGTTTTCAGAACCCCCCTCTGCCAGCAAACCTTCTTTTTGTAATGCATTATTGATAGTCTGTCTCCATTACTTGGGCTGCCAGTCAGGGGCCGCTAATCAAGAGGAGAGTGATCAGATCATTTCAGTTGTTTCATCAGTTCAGCACAACTCAGCAATGTAATGCTGGTGCTTCTTTGACAGGGTTGTTCAATTGCTTTTTTGTCATTTTACAAGTAGTTGTTGGCGTTTTTGTTTCCGCTATTGTCACCTACCCGTAAATAAAATAATAATGCAAATTAACTCATCAGAAAAAAGAACTCCGAAAGTCTTTTTTTAGTTCAGTGTCTTATAATAATTTCCTCCTGTTGGCTGCCTCTAACTACCATTTGCTGCTTTTACAAATTTTTGTCTAGTTAATAGAGTATCAAATCCAGAAACCTAATGCCATCTGTGAATTATCTCTTTGCAAGTGTAGTAGACTAGTAGAACTTATTTAGTGTTTGCTTTTGATAAGTGGAGAAGACTTCCTGGAAGCCTAGCGAACCTGATACTGTTTGCCGCCAAACACTTCCATTCTCAGTTTGTCAGTCCGTCATTATTCAACAAGTGTACTTCTAGTTCTGTTGCTACTTTTGCATTCTGCAATGCTTATTCTGTTTTGTACCCGGACGTCCTATACTCCTTTGTGAGCACCATGTTGTGTTGTGTTTTGCGCGATAGTGTTTTACAGACACTCGTCTTGTCAGGCAACCATCTTAGAAATAATGCACACACAATAGCCCTCTTGTCAATGTTTGCTCAATTCGGAAGTGCTTCTTTCTCTGAGACAGCGCCAGTTTATAATTTGTTTTGCTAATTTAGTCTTAAATTGCAGCACTACGAGTAACATGTCAATGACAAGCGAATTGCTCTGACCAGCCCTTCCAGTGGCTGTCCGCCCTACCGTTTTTTGTCATGCAGCACTCTAATCGCCATTTGTTGCCGGCTAACCTTTGTTGAATTAGCTTGCATGCTTTTCAGTTTACCAGTTGTGTCAACTACAATCAAAATGAAATGACAATGCACTCTATTTACCCACCAACTTGCGATGCTGTTGTTCCAAATGCTAGTGCAAACTAGAAGTTGATTAAAAGTGTTTGTGTAGTATGACACTTGGCAAACTGCAGCACTGCAATCTAACGGTTACACGTCATTTGTCTTTGCAGATCCCAAAAAGCCGCTTTCATTAACATCCGATGAGTATATGCACCTACCTTCCGTTTTTAGTTTATTGCCGTTCTTGCATCAAACATGGAAGCACAACTCGATCAGTCCAGCTTTTCGAATCGCTGCAGACTCAATGCGAACTGTTCGCTTTGTTTTTGGAATCCCAACAGTGAAACGCAAAGTTGAATCGTACCTGGTCGGCACGTTGCAGAACTTAATTGGCAACTTGTCGCCTACTGAACAATCACAAGCTTGTTTCGTAGTTCTCATTGCAGAGGTAAGTAGAAGTTAGCGGTGCTCTAAAAGTTTCAAAATAAACTCATTTCATTTCTTCTATTAGACAGACATTGACTTTGTCAGGCAAACAGCTGAGCAGATTACCAGTCAGTTTCAGCTTGAAGTGAACTCTGGCCTCATTGAAATAATCTCTCCGCCAGCTTCGTATTATCCCGACATGTCAACACTTAGGGAGACACTTGGTGACACAATGGAACGAGTTAAGTGGCGCAGTAAGCAGAACCTTGATTTTGCCTACCTAATGATGTACTGCAAAAGTAAAGGAATCTACTATGTGCAAATTGAAGATGACATTATCACCAAACCGTCTTATCTCACACAAATGCAAACCTTTGTCACCAAGCAAACTGGACTGTCAAAAGACTGGATGGTTCTAGACTTTTGTTCACTTGGATTTATTGGAAAGCTGTTCAAATCGGCAGATTTGTCACAGTTGATTCTTTTCTTTGTGATGTTTTACAATGACAAGCCTATTGACTGGTTGCTGGATAATTTTGTGCAGACTAAAGTGTGTCGTTTTGACATGGACAACAATTCTTGTAAAAAGCAAAAGGTAAAAAATATGTTTTAAAAATTATGACTACTAACTATTTGTTACTTATACAGCAAAAGATCTGGATTAGTCACAAACCATCGCTTTTTCAACACATTGGCACTCACTCTAGTTTAAGAGGAAAAATTCAAAAATTAAAAGATAAAGGCTTTGGAAGAGTGAAACTTTTTGTACCGCATGCCAATCCAATTGCCAAGTCTACTTACACCTCACTAAAAGAGTACAAAAATTACCGTTTGAACAATGCTTATAATGGACGAAACTATTTTTGGAGTTTCTCCCCTGTCAAGGATGATCACATAACTTTTCAGTTTGATTCACCCGTCCATCTCAAAAGGCAAATGTTATGATGTTTTTATTTTTCTCTATTTAATGATTACCTTATTACCATACAGGTGTCTGATTCGAAGTGGCAACCCTGAGCATCCCAGTGATATTATACAGAATGCAACGTTGCAAGTTAAATCAACTCACACTGGAGATAAGTTCATCGACCTTGGCCCTTTTGCTGATGGCATTGTTAGTGCTCTAATACCATCTGAAATGAACCCGATTGGAGAGGTTAGAATAAGGTTTTTGGAAAGTTGCTCGCATTGGATCATTATCAGTGAGGTAAACTGTTTTTTTTTAAATTTATAGTAACAATATTTTAAACTTGTGTTTTCTTTTTCTTACAGATCTACATGATGGTCCAAGATGTGCATACAACAACGATCGATCACAGCAGCTAATGTTAGACACTTTTCCGCTGCCCTTTGAAAAAGTCTAGTCATATTTTTGTTTTAAATTATAGAGATGTTTTGTACTTATTTTTCATATCTTTTTATTGTGTGGACAACACTGTGCAAAAAATTATTTTTCCGGATCAAGCTTTGTGCCTTTATGGTCTCAATATTTTGTGATTGCCGAATTTCATATAAAACTTTGTGATACACACTTACAACCGGTTTGAATAACCGGAAAAAGGATTTCGTGCTGTAAACTAACATTGACAATAAACAGTAATTTATTGAAACTATCAGTAATAGCTCGTTCTAGCGATCACAGCTTGTATAATTGATAACGGTTCCAAGAGTTTACTGTTTCCATTTGGTCACTATGAGCGCTAGTCACAGCAAATAAACATAAACTCGAGTTTGTGTCCACAGATGGCAGCCCGATGGGCAAAGGCGCGTGTGTTTATTTTTTTTGGAAAAATCTGCGGCGAGCAGGCTTGAAAAGCGTTATTTTATTGACCACATTTCTTTGGTCAAAGTTCTATTTTCCTCTGTGACATGAATGAGAAGAATTGTTTTAAATTATCAGCTTGCTTTTAACGGTTCTAAAACCTAACGTCTATTCTCATTACCATTTTCAAGCGTGACAACGTGTCTACCAAAAGTGTGATACATTGCAGACCTCGCAAGCATGTTTGCAAATCCAGGAGCGTTGCTTCAATTCGCCAAAGATGTCAATGAAGATGATGATCAAGCACCGGAAGACGAAGGTGATTATGATGAAGGTGGCTACTTTCCGATCAACATATTTGACGTCTTCCAAGGGCGATATTCAGTTATTGTCAAACTTGGATGGGGTCACTTCTCAACTGTCTGGCTTTGCTGGGACTTGAAATGCAGTCAATTTGTTGCCATCAAAGTGATGAAAGCCTCTTCGCATTACAAAGAAGTGGCTGAAGATGAAATCGACATACTGCGTCACATTCGCCAAAAAGATCCTTCTAATTCTGGTCGACAGCACGTCATCACGCTGCTTGACGATTTCACCATCAACAGCATTAATGGAGCTCACGACTGCATGGTGTTTGAAGTGTTGGGCGATAACTTGCTTAAATTGATCATCAAAACTGATTATGTTGGTATTCCACTAGAAAATGTACGCACTATTATGAAGCAGATTCTCCTAGGAATTGACTACCTTCACCGAGTATGCGGAATTATTCACACTGATTTCAAGCCGGAAAATATTTTGCTTGAAATTGACAACATCTCACTTCAAAAATTGGCATTTAAGGCGTTCTATCGACTGCACAACCGAATTCCACTTCCGATTTTATTCAAAAGCAATGCACCAAAGGAACAACTGGATGCTCAGCGTACTCAAAATGTGCGACGTAACAAAAAGAAGATGAAAAAGAAACAGAAAAAGCAGGCAAAACGACAAAACTGCAACAGCGGTGAAATGATCGATCTACCCGCCACTAATGGAGAAACACAGGAGTCAATTGCTGACAGTAGTTTTCGAGTTCCTGATGGTTCTAAAGTATTCGAAGGGAAAACCTATCCAGGTTATGCCGTGGACATTATCTGCATGGGCGAACGATTGCTTGAAGATGAGGCGGTGAAGCGTCCAGATCCGGCATTTGATGTGTGTGATATCAAAGTGAAAATCGGTGACCTCGGTAATGCCTGCTGGATCGATAAGCACTTTGCTGAAGACATTCAGACGCGGCAATACCGATCACCTGAAGTTATTGTCGGTTACGATTACGATCCTTCAGCCGACATTTGGTCTGTGGCTTGTTTAGCCTATGAGCTGGCTACCGGTGATTATCTGCTGAACCCGAGGAACTGCGGCGGCGATGAACGAGATATGAAACATTTGGCTCTTGTTCACGAATACTTTGGCCCACTGCCTGGCTATCTCATTGCTGAAGGCAAGTACTCTAAGAACTACTATCGTGGCTCAAGGCTTCGCAGTGGACACGTCACCAAGAAATCGAGCGTCTACGAACGACTGACCAAAGAGGAGAAATGGCCTGATTACATCGCCAATGTCTTTGCAGACTTTCTCGATATGATGCTCAAACCGGACCCTAAATTGCGACCAACTGCTGCCGAATGTCTTGAGCACCCATTTTTATCGCAGAACTACGACTTTTCGGAGCTTATTCATTGCCGAAAGCTCAAGAGAAGCAAATCTTGCTCTTCTAATGATCAATATTCTTCGTCCAGCACTTCTTGAGCATCAGTGATTACCGCCGCTTCCACGCACGGTAAACTCATCTTGTAAATTCTCTTCCGCTACAACTGCCCTTATTTCGGTGCCTGATTATTGTTCTGCCCTTACTTGTGAGTGAGTGCCGATGTTGAAAGTCAATGTTAAAAAGCATGTTATTAGCTATAAATAATTAATTAAAAGTAAAAATAAATTGAAACAAAAAGATGGAAAGTACTGTTTTCAACGCATTTATTATTAATTGTTCTTTTGGTGATGAGGTAAAAGAAGGTGCGGTGGTGATGGTGATGGTGATTTGTATACAGGTGCAGTGACATTGTGAGGTGACTATGAATAGACTGTTGACTATTCGATGGTGCACGCACAGGGCGCTGTGTGCAGAACAACATCGACTGAGCTCTATTAGGTGCTGGTGGTGGTGCGCCCAGTGCTGGCCGCCCCTTTTGAGAGAATGAAACAACAAAAGAGGCGTCAACAATCGTCAGTTGGCGACCATTTGCCGCTTCATTGCGTACTCTCGCAGGCGTCGGGACAGGTTTGTGGCATTGCTGGAGCGCAGCTTGGGCGCATGGCACTCGTAGGTCACCTTGGAGACTGGCTTCTTCCGACTCCAGTATTCAGGTGGCTTGCCGATGTACGTGAAGGACCAGTCGGCCTTTGTGTCGTACTTCTTCACCAGCTTCTTCACTGCCTTGCAGGAGACATTCGTTCGGGAAGCGGTGTCTTCGCCGTCAGTGATGATAATGCACACCACCCTTTCGTCCTTCTCCTTGATTTCATTCGCCAAATCAATGCCTTGCTGAACGGCGTCAAAGAAGGCAGTTCGCCCACCCGGGTTGTAGTCGCTCGAGCGAAGAGGCTCAACGAGGTTTAGGTCAGTTCCTGTAGTTAGTGGGTAGATTGGCACTGATTAGTACTTCATTTCATTGTAATGCTTTTCTCAATGTGATTACCTTTGTGCAACAGCGTCACAGAGTTGTTGAATTTGACTAGAATCAAGCGGCTGCCTTCATTGTCCACTTTTCGCTGAACATCGATAAACTGGTTGATGCCATCGAGAATTTCATATTTACGAGATCGCATGCTCAGCGACTCATCGACGATGATCAACAGGAGGGGGCCCATTTTGTGGCTCAGAGTTTTGGGTTAAGAAATTTGCACTTGTTTAGATGAACTTGGATTATTTATATTTGGGTGACTACAACAATTTGGTTGCTTGTCTTTGTGATCAGTTGATTGTTTCCGTTGTTTCAATTGTATTGTCCTGGAGTGACTGGCCGGCATCAGCGCGCTCTGATCGTTTATATACAGCCCAATCACATGGTGCATTTTCCACAGTGTGACGTTCAGCAGCACTGAAGCAGAAGCACTGGGGAAAGAGGACACTGTCGCCGATTAGTCAGCAAGCTGCAACAGCTTGCTCCTGCTACTTCTCACCTCTACCGCTAACACAGACACACTCACACACACACCTGTACATGATGACGTATTGCTCTGACCACTGACGTAATTCCCGGGAAAGAAATTGAAACTGGATGCATGTTAGAGTGTATGCAGAAACAGGCTAAGAGCTTCCAGAGTGGTCACTCACTTACAGCAGCTCTCGCTGTACCATTGGCCGCCTCACTGCAGCTGTCAGTTGGCCGCAATCCAGTGGCCATGCAAATGCACTGAAAGAGAACAGTTGTGGTTTTCCACTTTCATCTAACTGACCTTTTTCTAAACTTCTCCCAGCACTGCCTTTTTGCCGCAGTAGATCTCTCTTTCTCCCCAAGCTAACTCGTGTCTTTAATTAGCAATGGAAATCACACAACTTTCAAAGTGTGTATTTGGTTTTCACAAAACACTTGCTCATGTTCTTACCAGGAATAACCGGCTTTTTTCTGTTCTAACTATTTTTATATTTCATATACTTTTTTGTAAAATCTTTGAAATTTACTCTTCAGCAGTTTTGAGGAGTACCCTTCTTCAAGGCCACTCAGTTTAAATTTGGTACATTCAGTGACCAGTGGAGTTTGACAAATGCAACTGTTTACAAAGTTTGCTTGCTGATCATGCTATGAAGGTCGTTAAACAGTGTAGAAGCCTTTACACATGCATAACCCAAAACAAACGAAGTAAATACTTTGTGTTCTTTTTGAATCCTATTTATGGAAACAATCAACCTTAACCGCTACCTGTTTAAAGTTGTAATTACATTGCAATTAATAAACAGCTTGCTGTTCTCTTAACTATTTATAATTTTTAAATGCTCACCTTGAGTGATTAACAGGCAAGTTAAAATTCACTCAATGATATTACCCTCATTGATTGTTTTTTGCATTTTTGCACCAGACAAACTAGAAAATTCAGTACAATTAAGTTATTAAGCAAAATTAAAATAATTCTTTTCAATCAATCGACACAATCACAAAATAGTACATAATAAGATCCTGGGATTCGGTGAAGATTTAGATTGCCATTTTAAGCTATTTTTAGAAACTTGAACCTGGGAATATAATGCAAAATGTGCTTGGTAATGCTTTCGACACATCAGGACAGGGCAACTCTTTAGCTGTGCATTACTAATTAAAATAATAATCAAAGCTGTAGAGTTAAAGTGTATATTAATTGCCATCATGGCTGCAATTAGTTCTCGGTCTTGTGGTTAATGGAGGTGGCGATGGTGATGGTGATGATATTGTACGTCAACTTGACTAACTGATGGTCGCACTGCACTGCACTAAATGTGAAACCCCTGTTGCCCCTTGTCGTCACTTTCTAATTAATTCCCGGGCATAAAACGAATGAGTGTGTTGATGTCAGTTCAAACGAACCCGATCGTACTTTCTACTTTCAAAACTGCTCCAAACTCTTCGTCCACCAAATATGGCCATTCAGTTGACTTTCAGCGTTTGTGCTCACCAAGAAAGTGCTGTACGTCTGGTGGTTAAATGTCCTTCTGCCATTGCGTTGATGACTACAAAGTGACAGCAGAAGCTGCAGCCGTGTCAAACAGTAGGCACTGTACACTGTACACAGTGCTGCCGACAGGCTAGCACTTGCACCAGGGCACAGTGACGCGACACAAATCAGCACTTGGATGACTCGAGCTGGCGACTGCAGCGAAGTGTGCGTCCTTCCAAAGAAGGGTTGCCCTCTCCTCAACTGTCGTTTGGAAAAAAACTTTTCCAGACCTAGATAACGATCGACACAAGCAGACACAAAAGTGCACTGACTGTGTCCGTTTGCTCTGTGTGCTTCCGCACAGATGGTCAAATTTGGTTGTTGCTGTTGTTTTCCTTTTGGGAAAAGGTCGAAAATATTCTTTACTAAAATAGTGGTCATTCCAAAGAAGCTATAAACTTTTTGTTCTGGAAAAAGTACTTTTTGATGTTTGTTTGTTATACTTTGTATTGTTTTATTAGCCAGCAAACTATAAATCAATTGCTTTTGGTTTAAACACCTGATGCTATTATTAGAAGTCCGTACGGCAGTTTGATGCTATCTGAACAACTAATTGTGGCAGACAAAACAAGCAATGGTGGCGATAGTGTAAGCAAACTGTACATCAGACTAATCCTGCCAATTATTCAGCTACTTCAATGTTGGGGATGACCACGCAAAATACAGTAGGACCAGGGTGCTTTTTGTACAGGCGAATTTTGCGGTGTTTCTCGTGTTTCTGACGAAGGATAATACGGGTTTCTACGTCTTGAACCTATCCATAATTTGAAATAAATTAATAAAAACTAGTAAATTATGTAAATTGTGCTTACAGTGGGAAAGCTTCGAAGTACGTCGAAAAACGACGTATAAGTGTAGTTCTTTCCTGCTTCAACTCCTTCGGAAAGGCATTCACTGCCATCAGTGGCAACCATTGATGAGTTGACACAGGGACTGATAGCAGGGCCATAAGGCATCTCTACTTTCTTATCAAAAGCTGCAGGCACACGTGCCACAATGATACGCTCCAGTGAAGGCACTGACTGCGTTGCCTCTATAGAGAATGTTCAAAAAGATGTCATTGAAAAAGTGGTAATTAGAAGTCGATGTACATACTGAACTTGATGATCATTGCTGCTCGTAGGCCTTTGCGTAGTATACACCGAGATTCAGTGCCGTTCACTGGCTGACAGAGAGGCACAAAAACTTGAACATCTTCACCCGATTGAGGAGTTTGGAGTTCACCTGTTAACAAAAGTAAATATTGTCAAAATTTCAGTTGAAAATGTAAAATATGATGTTGTTTTACTTCCGCATGGTCGCCAAATGGATTGCACTAGATTATCTTCTGTTGCAGATCTAATTGTTGCAAAGGTGCTGATAATTGCTAAGATTAACAAACAACACTGAATTTGTTGCATTTTTAACCAGGAAAAAAGACTTGTTTACTAAACGGTACCACAATTACATATGTTCACTAGCTTCGATGCCTTTACTCAGTCGTACATCACCAGTTTACTATTTTTCTTGTTCAGGAAAGATAAGATTTAGTTTGCTGATACAATTATCAAAGCTGTCTTTTTTGCCGACGTAAAAAAGCATTGAATTTGCTAACCAGTCCAAAGTCCGTTTTCAGCAGAAGACATTGACAGCACAGCTCAAATTGAAACACTGCAATATCTGCTTTTTTGGTTGCTCTTCCTTTGAGAGACACTTGAAACTGCAATGTTTTCTCTAATCTCCACAGTTTGCAAGATTGTAGAAACCCAGCATAAAATTTGAAACATCAGAGTTTTAGTAGTAAAAACCGATTTTGATAAAACAGGGACAAATCAGTGACAAAATGTTGTGCAAGAAAAAACAATAGGAAAGCTAAGTCAACTGTTTTTACTGTTCTACCAGATTATTTGTTTTAAAACTAGATTAAAATTGTATTTACATTACTCAAACAACCCTTCAATAACTTTCCAGTCGGAACATTGCCTTCGAGTGATTCACCGAGGGTGTGAATTGAAATTTCTGATTCATACATTTACGTGGAATCGATTGCACTCATAAATTAAATCAGTTAAACTTAAACAACCCTCTTTCAGGTGGTGTCTTTACGTAATTATCCAGCCTGCTCAGTGGTGATAATCATCAATCAGATATGTACTGTGAGCACATTTCGTTTCAAATGCTTCATCTTTTTTTATTCCAATGCACGCGCCCATTTAGGCGCAGATACCAATGGCGTTTCGGGCATAAAAGGAACATTTTCCCTGTGTGACTGCATACTTTGCATTAACAGCAGCATACACTGAGGTAGCAATGCGGACATGTGAATGTGTTCGCAACGAGTGGATGCTGTCAATTAAGCAAGCGACTGACATTGAATCCGCACAGAAGTGCGTGCAGATTAAACCAATGGGCAAGATAGGAAAAGAAAAAGGCGCTTATAAAACAAGTGAAAAGCAGCGTGGCTCCACTCAAGTGGTTGCATAAAGCTTACCTCACTTTATGTACTAGAAGTACAGAAATCTTAAAAAGTGATGAACATCTGTTCACTGAACACCTAGCTCCCAGTGTTACTATCAATTAGCATAATTTAATAAATTCAGTACATTTGAACGAATCGGGTTAAACTTCCATCGACGTCAATCACTGCAAGAAGCACTCTTTTCATTGCATTTACCTGGCAAGCTTGGTGTCATTTTACATTAGTACTTTTCAAGGATATCAGGTAGTTGCAATAATTGTACTGAAAATTTTACAAAAATATAGGCTATTGTTTAGGTTTTGATTTGCAAAACGGATGCTGATCACCAAAAACTATTTTGGTTATTATGAACATTTCCATTTTTTGATCAAATTGGGCAATCATTTGCTGATAGCGTAACTGATATGATTTAAAATTTGGAAAAATATTTTGTGCATTTTATAAATTGTTCTCGGTAAACAAATGTTTTAGATTTGTATCTAAAAATAAAACGGTTCATTATTGATACACTACATACTGCTAATGATTGCTCAATATGTTATGCAAGATCAGCGTTCATCTGAAAAACTTGGTGTCAGCTTTTTGCTACAAACATTTTGAAGCATTTAATTAATTCGTCATGTGGCCAGCAATGGAAGTTTTGCAGTAAAATAACCAGCTACTGTAAAATATAAACAACTTTTGTGCTTGTTTTGATTTGCACTTGTAAAAAAGCAGAAAATAGTAACTATAACTGCAAGTATAAAAATCACAAATTTATTATATTTTACAATTCAAACAAATCGGTGAGTGAAAGTTTAAACAGCAGTTAAAACAGATGTAGTACTAACTGGAAAATGAGAAAATATTTGTTAATGGCAATGGTGGTAATGATAAGAATCAACTTTTAACAAACAACATGCTGCTGCACAAAATGGCAAAACAGCAGTTTTTCTGAAATGCAGTGCTTATGGTTTTGTGTTATTTTTGCATGTCCACGTGTACGATTGACTTGATAGGAGCACTTTTTCTTATAACTATTTCCGAACTACTTTTCTCGAGGTCAATTGATTTCCTCGTAAATGCACCTGCAACAACTTTGGCCATTTTCAACCAGGTTTTAGAAAAAGAGAGCAAGAGGATGCAGGCAGACACAAGTACAGCACCGACTATGGAAGTCCAGGTAACAATTTCATCAAAAATGACCACTTCCCAGAGGAAAGCAAGTACAATGTTAAAACTTCGCGTCACAGAAATAGTGGTGGCGTCTTCATGCTGAAGTGCAAGCGTCAGAAAGTATTGTTCGAGGACACTCATCAAGCCAATGGTGCAAAGGAGACCGGTGCACAGCAAGTCAGTTAAGTCGAATGGTTTGTAAGTGCCCAAAAGGAATAGGGCAATTCCTCCAAAGAAAACAATTGAAGCAGCAAACCAGAAGACGACCACTGCTGCAGGCGTTGTCTTTAGCCGGCGAAGGTTAATTAGCGTAATCGATGATGTGATTGCAGCAACAATGGCTAGTGTCTGGCCAAAAAGCATGTAAGGATAGTGAATGTCCGTTTGCTTGCCAAAAAGAAACTCAGGTTTTGAGATGAAACCAACACCGACAACAGTCAGTACACAGGTGGCAAATTGAATAAAGCGAAATGGCTCGTCGAGAAGAAAGTAAGCAAAAACAGTGACCAGAACAGGTGATGAAAAGTAAATTGTCGTAGCGTCGCCAATCGGAATCATGTTGAATGCTGTAAAGACGCAACACATTGACAAAGTACCCGTGAAAGCACGGCATACGAGAATCCAACGAGTGTTTGACACTCCCCAAAAAGAATCACGCTTGAATATGACCACCAAACCGCAGACAGTGAACTGGAATAGTGCTCTAAACAAAATTTATTATTTTAAATTAAATAAACAGCAAAATTAAACACTGCACACAACTTACCGCGTAACGAGAACCTGAATGCCAGGAATGCCATAGTTGAATTTAAGCAACTTTACAATAACCGAATTAAAAGAGAAGCAGAGCACAGAGATGAACGCGCAGAGAATGCCAAACGCAGGGATGTTGGCAACCAGTAGATTAATCAGCGATTTTTCAGTTGCTTTCTCAAATTCAAGTTCATCAGATTGAGGGACAATAGAGAGAGGCTGCTCCAAAAGGTGCTTTTGAAAGGAGCCATTAGAGGGAAGAGGAATAAAGTTGGTGAGATGGCCATGAGAGTCGGTGATTTTGATGCAAACGCAGCACTTCTTAGCGTTTTCCAGACAGGTGGGAACAGTACTGTTACAGGTTTTTATAATTGGACTAGCGTCGATGATGGCACCGGCATCGATTTTGCCAGTAGAGCAAACAGAGATCTCAATAGTGGTCGGCTTGCAATGAGCCATAATGAGAAAAAATGATATAAAATGGCAAATTATAGCAGAAAAAATGCTTCAATTTTGTTCAGGAAACCTGTGCGGATGAACAACATAATTAAATTAAAACTTACGTTTGTCACAATTTGATCTTTAAATATATAAAGTGAAAATGCATAATTGATAAAAACAATAGATGATGCGCAAAATAAGGGTCAGAAACTAGGAAAATTACTCAAACTAGTTGGAATTTTAATAATCATTAGCAAACACTAAATGAAGGATGTTTATTTGGATCAACCATTGCAAGTGATGAGCTTAAGTGATTTAATATTTAAATAAACTAGTTTTGTTCAACTCTGCAAAAGTAAGTCACAATTTTTAATAGGAAGCAATAAAAAATGTCCTTTTAAATCATTAAATTTAAAGGTACATTGAGATTTCCCCCAGAAAGGTAAAGCTAACCTTATTTTTGTTAAACAGACAAACTGTTACATCAGTTTACAATAAACACTATTTAGTGGACAGTGCGAGACACTGTAGAAGAGAGTTGATTCCACTTTCGAAGACACTGAATCCCGTTCATCATCTGCGGTGAAGATTACTGAACGATTTGTCGCGGTCTGGCGGCGAAGAAAAGGTCGAGTTGAAGAGATTTGCCGTGTGTGCTCTTTTGCTGAGTTGGACATCAAAATAATAAAACATTTGGTCATTTAAATAGGGTAACAAGTTGACGGGCGACACTCTGTCCGACTCGTTATCAGCGTTTCGGTGGCAGAGTGTGCCACTCTCGGTACGCACACTCTGCTGATCGTGCCGAGCTGAACTGTGGCTGTCAGTCTGACTGAGTCGTGGCCTCTGTCTTGGCTGGAAGTGTCGCTGGCTCAGCAGCCTCATTATCACTGCCACATTTCTCTCTACAAATTCTTCACTTCGAGTTCGAAGTGCACTAAGGTCCACGTCAGCAACGCTACAAACGCACCTTTTTTACTTCCGTTTCATAAAGCGACAAAACATCAACAGCAGCAGCAGTAGGATTAGCTGCAAGCTCATGAACTCGTTCCAAGCCGTTCAGTCGAGTTTGCTCTTGCCCTTAGTTTAGCCTCAAGCAAGTGCCGGCATTCCTGACTCTCTTCAACATCAGTGGTCTATTTACTCTACTCGAGACACTTGTCAAATTAATTGACAGCTTCAGCGGTCAGAAGATTAGTGAGTGGTTACCAAAGGCCGCCCTCACAACAATCCAAATGCACACAGCTTATTCTAAAAAAGATCTGTTTGGGCTGGATTTCAAATCTGATCAGACGGACTGGACAGGTTGCATGTATTTTTGGGATTTTTGTTTCGTTGTCTGCTCGTGCGGGATGCCCAGCTCATCTTTGACAGCATCGCCTTGTTTGGCACTGAACTGAACTGTAGGAAAACACTCGATTGGAGTATTTATCCTACTGGCTATCTGCAGCTTTTCTCGTCTTTGTTTATTACCACTTAACCGAGTTGTGCAACAAACAGGAGCATGAACGGCCTCTAGAGGGTGAACTTGTCTTCGCGTGCTGCTGTAGCTAGTTTGACTAAACAAGTAAAACGACTGATAATATTTGATACCCTGTCGGCAAAACTATATATCCTGGTATAATGCAGTTTGGTGCGATGCACGATTTGATGGATCAGATTGTATAAAAGCAAGTTGTTACTGCCTCTAAGACAAAAAGTCACTTCCTTGTCAGCGACAGCACTCGCTTCTTGTCAAAGTAGCACTAGCACAAAGGTCAGTGACGAGTGAATTTGTACACTAGTGATTAAATTGCACTGCTCATATGTTTAAAACTGGGAAATTTTGAAGTACAATGGATGAAAAAAAGAATAATTGCACTTACCAATTATTAGCCGTTACTACTGATGTCAGTCTTTGTCAGGTTTTTTCTCCTTTGCTTTATCTCTTGTTCGATGGCGCCTGCTGGGCGACTGCTCAGTAGGAGTTTGTATCGCTGATGGCTTTTCGGGTTTTTTAGGTTTAGCTCTGACACCAGCTGAGCTTGTTGAAGGCTGAGACTTATCAACATCAAAGATGACATCTCGAGAACGTTCATACGTGAGTTCTCGATTTTCTCCCGTTTCCGGTGAAGATTCGACTATCTTCTTCACGATGTTGTCCGTCACCACTGATATAGTAGAGTGTGTTGGTGAACGGGGCACGGGGGGCGTTGATATGGTCACCGGTGCAGTCGGTGAGGGATGGCGAATCTGAGCCCCCTCAAGCAGCAGTGCTTCTTGCTCATCAGTGCCCAGAATGTCACCAGGTCTTGAATGGACGTGAACGCAGCTTAGCCCTTGCGTGTACACGTGCTCAACAGGTATTTCTATTTCTGAAGAGCTTGTCCCCTGTTTGGTGACTATTCGAACGTGCCGAGCTTGCTTAGCTGCAATCAAACCAAATGAAGTGCCCTCTGAGTAGCTTGTTGGCGTTTTCTGTGGCACCACTGATGTGGACATGATGGAAGACGCGTCTGTTACGTCGACCACCCTTTGAGGTGATTTGGCTCTTACAGGTACACGCTGAAGCAACACCTCTGAAAGTCGCTTCTTAAACTCGTCTCGACTTCGAGTCCGTGACACTTTCTCCTCTTGCGGCGCAATCACATCTTCGATAATTGTTTTTGACCGTTTCAGATGCTTTTTTTGTCGTTGATCAATCCCCCCTTTAAGCTCTTCGTTCAAACTAGTAACCATTTGATTGAAATCTTTTTCTTTGCCGACTTCATTTTCTGAATGCTTTACTGTTTTGGCTTTAGGCGACCTAACAGTGACTTCCTCTTTTTTAGTGATAATAACACTTGTTGACTTGCTAGAATGAGGCTTTTTCGGTGAGTGATGCTCTTTCGTGCGCTCTTTTGGAGAATCATAAACAGGAGAACGCCTACCACTGTTTGGCTCCCTCTTTTCCTTTCGTTGTCTAGTCTTCACCTCTTCCACAACCATTGGAAATGTCTCCAGGCGACGGTCGCTTTTAAGACTACTGTGCTCCTTGGTCTCTCGAAGCGCCAATTTAGTCTGTTCAATGCTTTCATTGTCAAATTCTATTTGCTTCTTTTTGCCTTTCTCTTTCTTTGGCTCAACTCTTAAAGGCTCAATTTTTTCATCTTTTTGCTTTACTTTTGATTTTGTTTTCATTTCTACAGCGACTAGTTCTGGTTGAACATTTTTCTGCTTCGTTTTTTCTTTTTTATCAAGTTTATCCTGTAGTTCTTTTGCAGTTTTATGATCAATTGATTCTAGTTCTTTTTCTTCATGATCTTTAGGTTTGCTTTTCTTTCTGTCTTTTTTCTCTACTTCCAATGGCTCGTGAGCTTTTACATTTTCACTTTGGCCATCTTCTTTGTTAGTTTGTCGCTTTAGCAACAACAGCTTTGAAGAGTCACTTTTGAATTTGACGTCCTTTTCAGGTTTTGCGGTTTTTTCTTTTGATTTAGTTTTCTTAGTTTGTTCTACTTTACTATATTTTGTCAAAGAATCTGATTTTTCTGGTTGGACTTTCTCTTTGTGTTTATCAGCTTTTATGTCTTTCTCTTTTGTTTTAGGTAATTTTTCTTTTCCTTTTTCATCTCGTCTTTTCTTCTTTCCATCTGCTTCAATGTCTTCTTTTGATTTTCGCTCAGAATTTACCTCTTTGGTGCTTTTAGATATCTCTGGAATTTGCAGCAAATTGCGATCAAGCGACTCATCTTTGGCCAACACACTGTCTTTCTTGATCATTTTACTTTTCCGTTTCTTGTGTTGCTGCTCTAAAGGCTGCTGATGATGCTCGGGAGCGTACTCAAATGGATCAGGTGGTGAACATTCAATGTGAGGAATGGTGACTAGACTTGGTGACATTGGTGGAGTGCCATCGTCATCCTTTTTTACCAGTCCAATGTTGATCACCAGCTCTTCTTTCTGCTTGGGTTTGCCTCGAAAGATCAGTTTGTTTACCGTGTCGCGAAATGAAAACCGAGAAGCAAATAAAGACGATTTTTTCGGAACCACTTCAGGAATGTCTAGCGAAATTTCCTGGTAGCCTTTGCTGTCTGAATCTAGCAGAGCGGACTGTTCTGCTTCAAAAGAAGGTAATGCAAAAGAATGCGTTACATCGTCTCTGTTCTCAATATCAATCACAATAGAGTCTCCTCCATTTTCAAGGCTGACCCTCATCTCAGGTTGTTCCTTCCATAGCATTTGGTCTTTCTCCAAAGAATCAGGCCGAAGTTCCATTAAGGCTTTAGCTGATTTGGCGCGAGCACTCGAACTAGATCCTGCAATTGACTTTCTTGGCTGCTGTTTTGCAAGTTTTTTCTCTAGTTTTTCCTGTGCTTTTTGCTGTAAAACAATCAGATATTAGTCAAAGTTTTAAAACAATCACACAAACCTCTTTTTTAGCCGCTTTTTCAGCTTTCTTTTCTTCTATTATTCTCTTTTTCCTGTCTTTTTTTGATTCGCCAATAAATCCAAAAATGGCAATTTGATCATTGATCATGTTGAGTGCTGAGGTGTCTGTCTTTGCGCCTTCTACCTCTTTTTCCACTGTTTCCATTTCTTCTTCAGTCATTTTTGTGTATTCTGCGCCGTCACCTTTGGAGTTATCCAAACTTTTGTCTCCAAACTCTTCCACTGAATCTTTGCCTGAGAATATTCTCTTCAATTTTTGTCTCCACGTAAGTTTTCGCCTTTTAAACCCTTCATTTTTCTGAATGCGATCTTCTTCAAATAATTCAACTTTTTTGAATACTAGTAAAAAAACTCGCACACATTAATTTCATCAAATCAAAAGTGTTGATTAACAACTTACGTGGCAACAGATTGCCTGTGTCATATTGGCCTTGTAGCTCATCAATTTTAATCTTTTCAAGATGATTTCGAAATGATTCAGTTATCCTCTTGCGAAGAAAATCTGCTTCAATCTCTTGCTTAGTGCGCGGTATTCGACATCGAAACAGACAACATAAAACAATGGCTAAAAATTAAACAAAAACATTATCATAAAAAACTAGAAGCAATGACATTTGAACTTACTAATGCCTGTAAAGATGGCCATGCCAGAAAAAAGAATATGCCAAATGCGAAAATCACCAAAAACCACCTTTTCCAGCCAGGTGCTATCCACCACAACGTTAATTGGTGGAATACATTCTGCCACTGCTGGGCGAGTCTAAAAACGGTAAACACATCCAATAAACGGAATGAACAAAACCAACCAAACTTACTTCATTCTTATTTTCGGCCATTGTTTGGTGGCTTTTAAACAGGTTAAAATGTATGACATATAAGCAGGCAATTAAGGAGAATCGTTGAGAAATATTAATAAGCATGCTGGCAAACAAATGATGGGCTGCACTGTTGTTATTTGGAAGGCTGGTAGTTGAAGAAGCAGATGAATGGTGATAGTGTGTGGTACAGAAGTGAAAGTGTTTCAACTTGATAAATGTAACATACATCGGATTAAAAAGCTGTTTCAGCTGTATAAGCGACAAAGAACGATGGTAGCAGTCATAATACATATTGAAATGCAAATTGGAAGTGGAATGAGTTCAAACAAAATGTTTGCCATCCGGCAAGGGAAAGTGTCAGGTGTGTTCAGATTTAGGTGTTATGCTCAATGGGTATAAAAGCAATAAAAAGTTTTTAGAAAACATGATCAACATCATTGATGAAAACGCTAATTTGATGAAAAAAGTTGAAAAACGTTGCAAATCAATAACTAGTTCTTGAAGTGGTCAGTTAGTTTATGGCAAGGTACTCATAAAAACGGCGCTTATTAGGCGGTTAACACGTTCAAGATCGAAGATCGAAGATAAAAGTCGCCCTCATAGTGGCAAGTAATAAGCTCTGGTGAGAAAGGACACTTTAGCTCTGGCACTGGGGATGATGAATAATTAAAAGTGGACGTCAGTCGGAATATATTCCGGCGACCGAAGAGTAACTTTGCAGAGTTGTTTAACTAAAAAGGCTGGTTTGACAATTTAAGTTTGTTTGCAAGTTTCGACTCGAGTCAATGAGGATAGTGAGAGATAGGAAGAGCAACAGAAAGAGAACTCCGGCGGCTGGTGCCTTTGGCTTAGCGAGTGAATGAGTGGCACAGTATCTAGTTGATGGCTGTTTATTTTGTACGCCGACACCATCAGTCGTTTGTCAGTTCTTCATCTGCAGCTCTAGTCGGCGGCAGTGGTCGTCTGGCCATCGGCGCCACCACCACCAGCAACCAGGAACAGTCGCCGTCAGGTGCACCGTACACTGTGGGGCACTTGTCAGCTAGCAAGTCATAGGCACATGTCATCACCCCGCAGACTGCCAGGTACCATATAGCCGCCAGGATTATTGGCCGATGAAGACGCACCAGCATTAGACGCACCGGCACTACCGCTCTCCACAAGACGAATATGTTTTGGCAGACTCGCCCATAATTCTGTCAATTTGTGTGCGGGCGAATTTGTGCCTTCCTGAGGTGCCTTAGCCCACTACTACTCACCCCCTTCAGTCCCTTTCCCCCAACGGCGTGAGCCAATTTACAGCCTTTTGCTGATTGCTGAGACTCTTTATGGATGGTAAACAATGAAGAGGAAGTGTGTGAGAGAAGCATGGCTGACTAGTTTTTAGAAAGTGGGGCCTAGGTAAGGCTCTATTTACCATCTTTTTGAGCAAGAATCGTGCAATAGCAGCACTTTTACGATAAAAGCGTGTCTCGAAAAGCGACACTTCTCTGTAATGGTGTTGCCCACTTTGCCAAAGACGGTACCGTTTAGTGTCGATGATGTAATCATTTCTTTTGTTTGGATCAAGCAGGATTAATTTGCCAATTGAGTGAATGGGTAAGTAGAGGGAAATCATTAGTGTGCACTTTGGAGGAAAGATCGGCAAATGGTCATTTCAGGCGACACGAGACAGGAACTTTTAATGAGTTTTATTCTTGATTTCTCATTGCTGTATGGTGATACCTGAAAGTAATTAATATTGAACAAATGAATTCAATCAGTTTAGTTGTCATCTCAAACTACAGGACTAGTTGGATTATCGCAAAATGTGAATCTTGAACCAATGACCATCGTATGGTAGTGTTATCAATTTGGTGAAAAGGAGATTTTAATTTGGCAAATTACGGTTGCAGTTTAGGAGGGAAATAGGTGAAATCGCCTGTCTGTCATCAGTAACTGCTGGTCAACAGTAACTGCTGAGTGATGTGAACTGGCAGTGTGCCGTGATGTCTGCCCATGATGCCAGTGCAGCACCCCGCCCTTTCCGTGCGCAGTCCGTCACCAATCGCCCCTGCTGATACTGCCTCTATGCTGCAACTGCACCGAAAGAGACACACCACAGGAACTCCAACTGAGACAATCAGCTGTTTAAAAATAACTTTTGTCAATAAATTATTTAATTACAAACCAGACTGTTGCCTTTACTGGCAGATCATCACACCAGTAGCCGCCAAAAGACTGCCTCTCCGGAAGCAGGTCACGCCAATTTAATTGTAAACTTCAATTTGGGTGAAAACTTTGGTAACTTTAATTATCAACTATGTGGGAACAAGAACATGTACTACTGGAAACAACAGTTCGGTAATAAGGAGAAAGAGAGAAAAGTAACGATAGTGTTAAGGAGTGAATATAGAACTAAAATATAGTCTATTAAGTAGACTAGAATAACGATATCAGGTGTGTGTGATTAAAGAGAACAAACTTTGAAGACAAGAAATACTGATAAGAATTGCCATTCACGTGCAATGATTCAATAACAGATGGTCTTGCTTTACATAGATTAACGGAGAAGAGAATCACAAAATATGGAAAGGTAATGAAGATTGCACGTGAGGGTCTTTGACAAATTAAACTGCAACAGCTGTGAGATTGACTACGTCAATTAGACTGCTTTGTTTTCGGAATCGTATCGTGTGCTAATCCACTCGTTGTAAAAGTCCGATGCCATTTCTGGCCATTTATCGTACATTATCTCTGGAATTACAAAAACAGGTTTGTCTTGATGCACAAACTTTACGACAAAGTACATCACCGGACCGTTTTGGTTGACACCCAAAATTTTTTCTGCTTCAATATACGGCAACACCGGATCATTTACATTGTCAATCTGTTGAATTGAAAGATTTGGATATTTTTGCTGAAAACCTGCATAAAATTCACTCATGCCTTTGACATTGTAGAGAGACTTTAAGACCCTGGCAGGGACATAGTCATGTTCGCGAATTTGATCCTTGTGTTCTTCTTGAAGAGATTTTTCAAACTTTTTGATCAAGGAAACGCATGATAAGTTGTCCACTGGCTCCCAGCTATTTTGTCCGGATGGAAAGTTGCGCCACTTGAGATAGTATTCGACAACGCCGCGATCATTGATGCGTTTGTCGAGAATCTTCTCGACTAAGAAGGAATTTCGTTTAAGTTCCACTGCCCTAACTTTTGAAGGGCCGCTATTGGAGTGCGCCTTAGAGCTGGAACTGACTGATTTAACCATTGTAGAGAGTTGATTATTTGGTGCAGCAGTGATTTGCGAATATCTCAAAAGTAGTCGTTGCTCAGGATGTGAATGCGAATTACCTTTTCAGGTTGCTGAAACACGGTGCGATGAGGAATTCACCTTGAGTAGAGTGCTCCAAAGACAATCGGAGTGTTGAGTGGATGCCGACATGATGCTGGAGCTGGTGCGCGCGCTCTCTCTCTCTCTCTCTCGCTCTCCCCTCCTGGATCGATGCAGGCAAGGAGGGAGGGAGGAAGAAAGGAAGGAAGAAAGGGAACGGCGAGACGTAGACGGAAAGAACGGGAGCCAGGGAGCAAGTGCACAAAGCAAGACACAACGCTCACAGCACTACAACACAGAGCAGGGGATATATGAAGCGCCAACTGAGCTGACAGTTGCCACTTCTGCCAAAGCCGAACTTTGGTGGACGTACTCTCCGACCAGCTCAGATGGATCTCACGGTGCAACGGGCAACGGACAACTGGCGCCAGTTTCAGCTCGCAGGCTATATAGCCATTGTGCGCTGATCAGCAAGCCTTTCTCGCATCATTGTATAGGTTCCCAAGAAATGTAAAAGTTTATATTAAATACAAAAATGTGAAGCGAATGAAAGTGATGCATACTGATGAGGACACTGAGGCACTGACGAGATTTGGGGGGGGGGGTGCTTTAAATTAGGAAGGGGGTGAAGAAGAAGAGGAAAGTTGGCCTGACTTGGCGCCGGTAGCGGCATTGGACTGATTGCTGCTGCTGGTGCTGCCGCTCTTGAGATATGACGAGATCAGGTTTGCCTTGTTCGGCTTCGTTGCGTCACTGCCAGTGGGCTCTGCTTGCGTCCTCTCATTTTCAAGCGGTGTCAACTGGTATTCAGTGTTGGGATGCTGATAGTCCTCATCATCGGTACTGTTGAGGTGTTCAGCCAATGTGCTGTTCTCCGCCATAAAGAGTCTGTTGTAGTACGTTTCACACTCCAACTCGTCCTCGCCATCTGGTTCACAGTCCGGAGAACCGTCGCAGCGCCCTGGGCAACATTTTTAAATGAGTTACTAGTTTCATTGAAAAACCGCAAAAAAAGTGTAAACGTACAGTTGGGCGGAATGCATCGGTGACTCTTGCATCGAAACCAGTCTTCAGGACACTGAAAGCTGGCACATCGTTCGACATTCTGAAATGAAAGGCGCAATTGCTCGTTCAGTTGATTGTCATAATGTAAATTAAAATGCAGTTTTTATGCGGTAGTATCTCAGTAAGTACTGCTTTAATGGCCCAATTCTCCGGGTTGACAATGCAAAACTGTCTGCTGCGCTGATTAACTGGGTCGACCAGAACTTGGCAAAAAAGAAGCAAAGCTTTGCACAGTCAACCTGTTGTTTGCCTCAGAATGCACACATGTGTCAGGCGACAAAAAAGTCTTTTCATTTAAATGAATTAAACTGTTCACAGCCACAACTGACTGAGATTGGGGTCATTTTCAACGAAGTAGCAATTAATGCTCATTGAACCGACGACAAGTGTGAATAGCTAGTAGCACCTGTCATTACCTAAACAGTATTAATAGTATCACTCGATAAATATCCTTCACTGGCGGTGCAGTACTAGCACTGCACTAGCACTGATTAGTGCTGCCTTTGGTGCTGGTGATGGGCGCTCTTGTCGATCTCTTCCCGATGAACTCTGGCAACTGCTTTTCTTTTTCAGCTTACCACCAGTTGTCACTTGGTTGCCTAGCCTAATGGGCCGCTGTTTACCAAAAATAGTTGCACACATCATTTGCCAATCAGAGAGGCATCGGTGCGCTGTTGTTCCTGCTCTAAGTACATCTAATCGGTGGCAATTTGTCGCGCAAGGTGGCCCTCTCCTCCTAACGGTCTTGTCTAAAATTGAGTTAGGGTGACGCACTAGTAATTAATAAAACTGCATTGGGGGCAAAAATAGACACTCTACAGAGCCCCCCGACCTATCTAAAAGACTTATCGAATTTAGAAAAGCCTGTCGTGAGATCTAGCCAACTAATTAACAAGTGATGCACACAAAATAAATGATTGTTCAACTTACCTCATCATCCCCGTTCCCGCAATCATCTTGACCATCGCATAACCAGTGTGGGTGAGCACAGATGTTAGTTTCGTCACAACTGAAGAAACCTTCTGGGCATGTAACATTCTTTGGGCATGGATACGGATGTCTCTCATCAGATGCCAAACCATCGGTGGTGCAATCAATCACTCCATTACATGTTGCGCTCATCGGAATACAGCTGTCAAGAGTGTAGACAAATGAATTTTTGTACAATCTCAATCGATTATTGCTTACCGATCATCGCCACATCTGAACCAGTCTTCGGGACACTTGAAGTTCTTGTAATTCACCGGATCTTCGTCACTGTTATTTCAGGTCATTAAATTATAAATCGGGTCTGCCAACAGGTAAGCAAGTTATAAATTACCTGTTATCTCCACATTCGTCAATTCCATTGTTCCTTATTTTGAAAAAAACATGTTTAGCAAATGCATTGAACAGTAGGTAGTTTGTCTTACATCCAATTGGGCAGTGCACAGACATTAGTGTTCTTGCATTTGAAGGCATATGAAGGACAGGTGACATTGGCCGGACAGGGATTTGGGTGTAGTTCATCCGAAGCATGGCCATCCAAACAGTGAACTATTCCATCACAAACCATCGACATGTCTAGGCACTGACTGTGATTGGCACAGCTAAACTTCCCCTGCGGACAAGGCGTATAGGTGCATCCTTCTTCGTCGCTACGATCATTGCATTGCACACTTCTGTCACAGCGCGCCGACAAAGGAACACACCTTCCGCTGGCGCACTTGAATTCAGTTGTGGCATTGCAGGTCAGTTGTGAGCAGTAATCGGCCGCTTCGTCTGAACTGTCAGAGCCGCCACAGTCTAGATCACCGTTGCAAAGATGCGATTCCTGATTGAGGGGGAGCAATTAAAGAGTGGAGAATAAGGAAACGGAGAACAACTTTGAAACTGTGTCAACTTAAAGCTTACAGGTATGCAGTTGCCGTTATCACAAAGGAAGTAGTCCGGCAGAACGCATTCCACCTCGTGGTAGTTTTCTTCCTGGGCAGAGCACAGCGGTGGGCCGCCAAAGTTGTTAAAGCAGAGCACCAGGAAGAGCACAACAGTGCTCAGGGATAGAACAGCACTGAAGATATGGACAAAGATGACATCAAGTTTATGATTAGAGTTTGATTGAAATATACACTTTGGAAGATTTCAAAAAGAGACAGTCAGAACATCTGCTGTTGCTGATAGAGGCGATGGCTGAAGGCGGCAGTGATGGCATTACCTTAGCTTACTTTCCATGCTTGCTTTTCAACACTGGCAGCACTACAGCGATGACGGTGGTTGTTGCTATTTCGGGCAAAGTAAGATCGAAAGTGGCCAGTCGGCAACAAGACAGCACTTTTGGAAAAGGCAAGGTGTGCAGACTTTGAGTATGGTTGAACGAATGCAGAGTGAAAAGTAAAGTTGACCAGGTTAAGACAGACAGTTGACAACGGTGAAGCACTCTAAAGATGAACCACTGTTCTAGGCGAAACACCAAATGAAGAGACCACTTCAATCCACTGAAACCGACTGCGCCCGTTGATGGAGTGTGACTTTTTTTTAAATATCGCACAGAGAGTCCAGAGTGATCTTGATTCGATCTCTCAATCTCCCTTCTCTCCCTTCTCTCTCTCTCTCTCTCTCTCTCTCTCTCTCTCTCTCTCTCTCTCTCT
>JAALOO010000449.1_pt1 | contig 37084 bp, 27 predicted proteins | sample 7257641 | NCBI WGS metagenome assembly JAALOO01 (sample SAMN14085613, study PRJNA598686) | mite metagenome | biome: ENVO:01001000; feature: ENVO:01001002; material: ENVO:01001226; isolation source: single female mite from University of Michigan culture on fish food culture... ...
TCTCTCTCTCTCTCTCTCTCTCTCTCTCTCTCTCTCTCTCTCTCTCTTTCTGTCTTACTTGCTTTCTTGCTCGCTTGATTGGCAACAATCTCCTCTTTTTTGGGTTTTCTACTAGCTTGCTAAAAAGAGAAAGAGAGCAGCCGTTTTCTCTCGTACAGCATGCATGCACCAGCAGAATTAGAGGTAATTTCCACCGCTAGCTGCCTTAGCAAAGGAAAGAGTCTGAGTGAGAGATTACACTGCTGAGAAAACGCCGATCAATTGAGAGATATGTTATTTGCTTATTTGCCATCATGCACAAGCAGGAAAAGTAAATAATTTAGTAAAAGGACAGTTGTCTTTTTCTGTCGGTTGTGTGATGAAGAGATGAGATGCTGGCCACCATGTCAATGCTCGAGACAGAAAGAGACCGAGAGAAAGTGCAAGTTTATTGGTAATTAGATTTTGCTGATTTGCCGCTCGCTCGCGTCTTCATTGACGGGCATCACAGTGAGAATACGATGTGCAAAAGGGCGCAGATATGGAGGCGATGATACACTTTCAGGCAGAAAGAATGCAAACGGCGAATCAGAGGAGCTCCCGTGCGACAATGCAAAGACAGCGGCAGCGGCAGCATCAGCATCATATCAACGTGCGGCAAAATCGTAATGAAGCGTTGACACACACACTAACTGAAGCCTTTCAGTGAATGTCTGCCTGAGATTTGATATGAAGTTTGCATTTAAATTTTAATAGTATTTACATTATATCGGCATTAGTTGGCGACTGTCTCCCACTCACTCTCCTGGTTGGTACTACCAGTGGCAATAATTGTATTATATTATGATTAAATTTGATATTTTCATTTTTTCGCTCGCTAAAGTGTGAAAATGAATCGGCGGTGCTCACGCCAATTGACGCGTTTTCCCTTTCCTTCTCTCTTTCTTTTTCTCGTTCTCACTGCCACCGAGCTCATTCCTAATCATCTTATTTCACCGAGTTTTTCACTTCTCTTCTTCATTCAGTTCACTCTCAGATTCTCTTTTGTTCACATTGTTCAAAATCGGTCTCAGAGGCGAGAAAAGGAGAGACTAGATTGGTGGTGGTGATGATGATGTAGTAGCTGTAGCAGAGGAAACAATGAATTATGAATTATAGCATTTGAAACGAATTTAATTTCATTTAAACAATCCTTTCCTCTCCGATCGCTGTCTCCATTTCGTTGCCTGGCAGACAGACAGAGACAGATAGAGAAGAGCTGGCACACTTTGGCCCATTTTGCCTTTTGGTCTTAACTCAATTTCCGAGTCCTGTCCCCCACTTCTCCTCGTCCTTTGCACCTCACATTTTCTGTTCTCTCTGTGCCCTGCCATCAGCCAGCCAATTTGGCAGCATCACGCATTGGCCCCTTTCCCTCTCCTCGGTGTCCCCTCATTTTGGCCATTGTCGTGGTGCAGTACACCGTGCTCACCACCAGTGGAAATAAACACTGTCCCAATCGCGGTATGCGATCTCACTCACTCACTTATTCAATTCATCTTTCAATTTGATATACCCATCCTTGCCATTCTCTCTCTTCCTTTTCTTTACCCTTTCACCATCGCCACCATCATACTCTGCATATTATGTGTCTCACTTTTTCACCCAAATTGTATTTAATCATTTCATAATGTTGCCTTTCCCCGGCAATAATGAGAAGAGACCCTGACGTTGGTTAAGTTTGCCCGGTCGATGATGATTGTGCTGGGAAAGATGATGGCAAAGATGATGAAGGACTCAAATAGAGCTCATTTCATATTCACTAAATTCACTCTACCTCTAAAATGACATAGAGACTTCTTCCACTTTTCTTCCCCCATTCCTCTCTTTGCGACAATTAGCCAAAATTCTCGGTGCACCTTCGTGATTTACTGTTACTGTTGAAGAAAATCAGTGCAGCAATAATATCTCCTCTTTCACTCCTCATCATCACTCGTTCACTCACTGTTTGTCTTCCCTGTCTGTCTGTCTTTTTATTTCCCTTCGATTGACTCACCGTCACCGTCTGTCAACCCATTTTCTCCAGTACTTGTTCCATCCTGGCACACGATCTGGCAAGTTTACTCTTAATCGGTGAAGTGTAAGTGTACTGCGACGATAATAGGGCTGCGACTCTCATTGGGCGCTAATAGGCGCAAAGTGTAATTGGCAGGCAAACACACACATTGCGCCGATTGACGTGTGCTGCTGCTGCCAAGAAATGTGGAGCGAAAAATGTCGCCCGGTGGTGGCTTGTCTAAAAGCTCTGGCCTTCTCCGTCACTAGTGTGTGTGTGATCGATGGCCGTGGATCCTCTTCTTTTACTTTCTCCCACTGACTGCCTTAATTTACTTATGGTTACCTTGCTATGCAAATTATGCAAACAACCAGCAATTTCACTTGAATTCTTCTTCTCAATTTCAATTCGATTCGCTGCCGTTTCGATTTGTTGCCACTCCGGCGACACTGTTTGATTTATGATTTGCCGCCATCCAGCCAACAGTGAGCTTTTCCTTCTTTTAGCCCCTTCTTTTCCCCTCTTTCCCCCTCTGCCCAATTTCAGCTTCATTCAGAAAGCACACACACACTAAAGAGCAAACTCTCTCATGTACTTTAAACTTCGGAGTAAACAGAGCTCATAAAAATGAAACAAATATCGCCTAAATGCACTTGCCATTGACACTTACCTCATACCAAACATAAATACACACACGCATACAATCATCATCACCATCATCATCAACATCGAAATGAAGTGATTGAAAAGGGTGCACACAGACACAGACACACACTTGTTCGCCCAGTCTCGGAAGTCTTTGAGGCACTCACTGTTCGTCTCACCCACTCGACACGCGTTTTGTCTTACTGGAGGTGTAGCTGGTAGACTTGATGATGTTGATGCAGATGTTGATGAATTGAATGGAGCACCAAACACAGAAAGGTGTCCTCTTCGAACTACCACTGGCACTCTTCGTTTCAATGCCCCTGTTAATTCAATTAGATTGTGAAATTTGCTGCTGCTGTTTCCAGTACCTCTTTTCTTAATTTACATCCCCTTTATTCTTCGATGCCTAATGTGTTCGCGTTCTTCCGTAAGTGTGCTTGTAAGTGTGTGTGTGTGTATGCCTAATTCACTCTGCTCACAATTGCTCTACTTGGAAAAAGAGGAAGTGTGTGTGTGTGTGTGTAATGCAAGTGTGTCGACCTCAGTGTCGTCGGGCAAAAGAAGAAAAAGTGCAAAAAAGCCGATCAGTCCAATCAGTCGGGAAAAGAAGAGAGCTGCATTTGGAGAAAAGGTTTCCTCCTTTGCCATTCAAATTCAGTTGCATGTGCGTGTGTGTTCTCTGAATCCACCGATGAATTGGCAGATCAATTTGAATTCACTCAGGAGGAAGACTGAATCCATGCATTGGGCAAATGGACGACTGAGCAGACCTTTTCTCTTTCTCACTCTCACCTGTTTGCTGTTGCTGCTGCTTCTGCTGTTGTTTGTTTCACCAATCAGTGACACTGAATTTGGTGACTTTTGCCAAGGGATGCATCCAGGCGAGGTCTCAGGACTAGACCCAAATTCAGTTGACATTTGCTAGCAAAGCACACACAATCACTCGCGGAAAAGACACTGAAAACTCTTTACTCCATTTTCTAATGCTATTATAATTTGAGCAGTACCGAGAGTAGAAACACACACAGACAGAAAGACAGACACGCACTCTAAATCTGCTTATTCTGCCGCGTTGTGTACCTACTACCTAGGCCCTTTTCACTACTAGCTCTGGTGGTGGTGGTTTCCCCTTTTGCGAGTTGTTGGCTCATTGCCATGTCCAAACTGCCACTGCTGTTCCTGCTAGATTGTCGCCATTATTGGCAGTGGTACCCTTGTCTTTCTGCTTCAGTCGCCGATGATGATGATCATCATCATTTGCATATTTTGTGCCTTTTGCCCTTCTTTGCCTCAGTCGTCGTTGCCAAATCTTATTGCCTTTGTGTCTCAATTTGTGTCCTTTCTTTCTCTGACGCGTGTTCCTGACTGATGCCGTATGCCTGCACTGTTTTCCACCTCAATTCGATTCTTTTCAGCTGGCAATAAACACTTTGCGTGCATTTCGCTGTTGCTGCTGCTTTGCCGCGCGTTGAGCATTAGCGTAAAAGTTTGAAATTATTTTCTATCATTCGGATTATTTTCTCCACTATTCTGGCTGATGCCTTTTCTTGGCTTGTTGTTGCTTCACTGCCATTTCCAGCGTTGTTTCAGCCACCCTTACCCATTGGCGACTTAACTCTTTGTTAACGTTAACGCTATTAGCGCAGCAGTGAAGTAAATATTAAATATTGACGATTGTCTGCATCCAAACTGGCTTGTTTGCTGGCTGATGATGCTGATGCTGATGTTGCATTCTCTTCTTTTCCCCTTTTCCTTTCCTTGCATCCTCCACCCTACCTCATTCCACTTTTGAGGCAGTGCATCCACCAGCCACTTTCCAGAGAAAAGTAAGCTGCATTAGGAGATGCCTGCTGAAGCACTCAGGCACTCGAACCTGCTCATTTCCATCTGCACTGTATTTTGTAAACTGTAAACTGTACATTAGTCTCAGCCCTTTTGGCCCCACTGGCTTATGTTTAATTTAATTTAATTGTCCAAAACATAATCACACTAATAATAATACGACTTGTACTCGATGTACTGGTAGTACTGTGCTCACTACCACTACTTTGACTGTGCTCTCTGCTCTGCCATTAGCGGTAAAAAAAAGGATCGAGACTCGACTGAAACCTCTTTAGCTAGCTCGTTGATGGGTTTCGAACCCTTTTGTTCAGAGGCAGTGTAGTGGTGGTGGTGATGTTTGCTGGCAAACGAGCATTAACTCTCCACATTGCACACAAAGACACACATAATCTCAATTGGTTTTCTTCATATGGAAATTAATTTAGCCTGAAAGTGCTGTTTAGTAGTATTTGAGTATTTTATATTTTGTTCTACACTCTCTTATTTGCCTTCGATTGCCTTAATTCGGCTTTGCCCTCCCTCGTTCATTGTCTTCAGTTCGACTTGAGGTTCCTTTTTCTTTTGTACCCCCTTATTCTCGTCAATGCTTTGCTAATAAGATTTGCCCTTTACTGCTCTTTTCTGTTCTCAAGACTTTAATATTCTTTGGAGCTTATTCTACTGAAGATGCGGCAAGACAAGATGCATGCGTCAGTGGTACTAATAATCAAGATGACTTATAATAATAAATATATTCAAATGGCACTGCTGAAATGTAAATTCTCGCTCATCAATAATAACTTGCCAAAGTGGAGATGCCGCTTCTTCCCCTGCCGCCATTATCATCAGGCAGGCAGACACAAACTGAAAACAGCTAATCAAACGGACGGAAAAACGGAAAGAAAAATAGAAAACAAAAAACCAGTGACAGGTTAATTTGGAGCAGCACTCTTCAAGCACTTGTTTGTGCACCGCCACCAACCTCTCTCAATGCTATTTGACATTTGGCCATCTTAATTGTGCTTTTGCTGTTGTTGTTTTCGCTCTTTTGTGTTTTCAACTGCCAGTCTAGTGACATTTGCTGCTGTTCTGGCGGTGCAACCTCCAGTACCTCTCAGCTAAGTGGCCCACACACTCACACGCACTCGGCACGGGCATCAATCACTTGGCAGACGATCCAAATCCAAATATAATTGAAATGCTGTTGCTGTGGTTGTTGTTCATTTTGGACCGTCCAATTGACGGTTTGCAGTCTGCCAATTTATTTGCATTTTTATTGTCTGCTTTATTATATATTCTTACTACCTTTCTAAAAAACCTTCAGTTCAAAAAAATGTTTGCCCGTTTTTATTATCGCTTTCTTCATCTCAGATTACCAACAGTGAACTTTGCTTTGCACTCCTTTCTGTTTGATGCCATTTATGGCTCTGACCATACACTTTTCCGTTCAAGCAGCTTAGTAATTATATCTTTCTGTCTCCCAATACTAGTCCAACTCTCTGTTAGTGTTTGCAGATTGCAATTAATTGCCTGCCGAGTAGTGCTGCATCAGGGACAGGCAATTGTCTTATTACCACAGCCTAAACAGTGCAGCAGGACAGTTCATAAAGCGAGTTGGTTCCATCGTCGTCTTTTCTACCTTTGGCCAGACATAAATACACAATGACCGGTGTGCAGCAGCAGCAGCAGCACGTCCGTCCGCTTTGGCAGCATTCAATTTTCGCTCCCAATCTGATCGATACAATCGGTCAATTTGCCTCGCTGTGTCCTCTTATGCTCTTCACTCGAGTTCATTGACAATAAATACACACACCAAAAGCGATAGCAGAGCGGATAGATGGCCAATGAGCGCACAGTGTCGAGACGTCGGCTTAATTGAAAATGTAAACGTTTTGGTCCGTTTGTGAGGACGCATTAATACCGATTCGATCATTTTTATAGTGTCCTCCTTCTTCTTTTTTCTTCTCTTCTGCTGTCTGCTGCTCTTTGTCACCAGGACGGCGTCAGAAAGCGTCACCAAAGTGAACGCACAGTGTAGCGTGTCGGTGACACTGACTGCAGCCGCCGCCGCTGCTGGGCAAATCCTGTTTGCAAATTGCCCACATTTACGTAGTGGTCGATTTTCATTGGAAGTGAGCTGCCTCTGCAAAGCTCACCTAGGCAGACAATGCACCTTTCGATTGCAATCGCCCGTCTATCGGCCGGACTTGGACACACACACACTGGATGCCAATTAGTTTTCTCTATTTTCTCATAGTTTTTCACTGCAGTGACCATCAATGCATCTCTGTTTCTCTAGCTGCACTCAGCCAAAAGCACCTCACATCTGATTTGTCCTTTAGATAACTATTTTTTATTGCTTCCTAGCGATGTCAGCTCTTCTTCTTCTTCTCAGCGGTGTAGCAGTGATGAACAGTGTTGCAGTGTATTGTGTGTGACAGCGTTTACCACAACAACTACTACTACTTCTGCAATGCACTGCAATCTCAATAGTTTTCATATCATATTTGTCAATATTACCGAAATTGATCAGGCTCACCAAACAACGTGGTGTGTATGAGTGCCTGTTTATATGACTCACTGGACTCCATTCACTCATTTTCAGATGCACTTTGCCAAAGTTCTGCTGCAGTGATGGCAATTGAATTACTGCTGCTGTTGTTGCTGCCACACTTGGCAGAGGGATTTTTGCCCATTTCACGTGTAATCCAATGACAAATCGAAATGATTCGCCACGGTATCAAGAAAACCTGGCGACACCAGGTACTCTGTGAGCTCTTTGTTTTTGTCAGTGAGTTTGCAAACGAACGCCGCAAAAGTAAAAGCGAACACACGCCAGTCTGTTGTATCTAGTCCAGCACTACAAACTAGCTGCTGTACAACGGCGTTTCATTCCTTTGTTTTGCTCCTAACCTAGCATCAGCGTGTAAAAGGCTGCAAATTAACAAATTGAAAGTGTAGTTAAATTGTTTCAATTGAGACAGCAGCAGCATTTGTACGGTTTCAGCCAGCATATCGTTTTTTATCCACAGTGCACAATGGTGCACAAGTTTGATTGTGCAGTGTGCAAACAAGTCAGTTTGCAGTAGTAACTGGATGCTGATGAATGGAGAATAATAACTGTGACTGTGACTGCAGCTCTGCAGTGCTTTGTGTTCAGCTCAACTTTAGGTTTGTTCGGCCGACGACAATAACTGCTGCTTCTGGTGGTGCTCGCCCAGGATATACTGAAATGCACGTAGACAATCGCCGATTGACTGTTGCTGTTGCTGAAAAACTGTATCAATTGCTGGTAAATATGTTTTTATACTGAAAAGGGGAAACTTGTACTAAAGTTAAATGAGAGAGAGAAAAAGTGACTGCTGAATGCTTTCACTTTTTTTGCCACTGCTCACTGCCCTTGTCTGACTCATTGGAGCACTTTGAATCCTTTGGCCATCCGTTGTCACACTTCTCTGCTGGTGATCGATGTCGCTTTGTCTCAGTTCTCCTTCTTGTTCTTTCACTGTGTCAATGTTGCAATCGGCCAGCAGCAGCACATATTCAACTTGTTGTTCTTTCTCTCTTTCTCTCTCTCTCCCTCACTCACTGTCTATTTGTCTCCTCACCAAACACACTCACTCCCTTGAATGTCACCTGAATGGTAATAGTCAACTTGGCCACTACCACAATTGGCACGCTTAATTGACGCCGCAGAGATATGGTTTCTCGTTCCTGTTGATTGATGCGCTCCTTCACTGTTCTTTCTCTCTCACTCTTTCCTTCACTGATGGTGCAATCGTTTTTGACCACCAAACTTTTCTTGCTACAACTACTGCAGCTAACGGTGTACTTTGTGTCTGTGTAGAGAGTTGCATGTAACTCTTGTCTCTTGCTGTCGCCTGTTTCTCGAAAAATCAGTGTGTTTGCATTGTTGGGCTTTCTTTCCTTTTTCCATTGTTGGGCGCAAAACTTTTAGCTAAACGTGCTTTTGTCTGCACAATTGGCTAGTAGTGTTACTATGTGCTAGGTATACCTTGTCAAAGTAGTACTTCACCCACAGAGACTTCTCTTCAATTCCATATTGGCGGTGGTGGTGGCGATGGCGGAGCTGAGGTGTTTGCTTTTCACTTTTTTTGCCCCCATCATATCCTCGACAGGCTAATTATTGCCCATTTAATAGAAACAGGCAGCTCAATTTCAATTGAAGCCGACACATCATCATCATCACCAGCAACAGCAGCAAGTCTCGCAGGGCACCTTCAGAAGTGTGAGCACAGTTAGTTGGCTAGTTTCTCACAGCTTGAACATAAAATGTGTGTGTGTGTGTTTGCCTTTCTTTCTTAACTCTAGCAGTATGTGACTGACTGTTCTCTTGACCAATTTTTGCCATTTTAAACTGCTGGCAACTTTGGGCAGTACCTTTTTTTGACTTTGCCTGTGAGCGTTTTCGTGTATTTGATGTGCTGATATTGATATCGACACTCATTTGTCAGTGTGTTGGCTCGCTCGGCTTTATTGCCAGTTGGGCATCTGCATTTCTCTTTTTTCTTTTTATGACAAAGCCCCGTTTTGGCTACCATTTCTGTTGTACGCTACTACCTAATAGATTGGCAGACACACACACTGCTCAGGCACCAGCATTTGTGCGTCAAATTGGCGCCATTCAAATGTATGTCTACATTCATTTTTTCAACTACTACTGGACACTGTTTGAACACTGCTTCCTATTTATGTACACTGTCCATTGTCATCCGTCTGATTCGACTGTGCCGGTGATCTACTGGACACACTACCAAATGAGGCTTTGTGTGTATGGAAACAAAGACAATTTGTGCTCTTTATTTAGTCGAGATTGAATAGTCTCTCTCTCCACTACTGCACTACTGCGCTACAATCAGCTCAATAGCCGTAGTGAACTTGTTAGCACAGAGGGAAGAAGAATAGCGCCAAAACTATCCACTCCAGTTTGGACGATACAGTGGACGTCGCTTGTTTCGATAAAAAAGTGAAGGTGATCATCAGTCGGTGCCGTTCGAGGTCGACCAGTGCAAAAAGCAGTGCGAGTCTCCGCGTGTGGTAATAAAAAACGAAAGCGAAAACGCGAAGACTGATGATATGTGACGGTGCACTTGATGCACACCTTTGCACACCGTCGGAGAAGATGCGGCAAACTCTATTGCTGCTGCTACTGTGCCGGCAGCAGCAATAGCAGAGGAAAAGATCTTTGATATCTGAGCTGTTTCGTTGGCACTGGTAGAGCAGTGCAGCGGCGGCAGTGGAGTGTCGAATCGCTGATCGCAAGAGGTGTGCCCTAAAAGTAAAGCGAGCCGATTGAGCGCAGCGATCCAAGGAACTATCAGCAGCCACTTCAGCAGCAGCATACCTTCTCTGCCTTCACTGGGCGCACAGAACGTATTTGGGATAGGCAGTCGTCGTCGTCGGCGGGCGCCTTCACTGCCACTTCACTCACGACACTACTACTACTGCACTTGCAGCAGCTTTGGACGATGCTAACTGGCTGCAGGTCTGTCTTAGCCACACAGCTACCACCACTACTCAGTCTCTCTCACCACTCTCTGCCTGTCTTCTCTCTCTCTCTCGCTCTTACCTGCCCTCCTTTAAAGCCGTCTCCGCATTCGCTCGTTTTCTCCCTACTTCCCTCGTACAGCAGAAGTCAGGGAGAGAGAGAGAGAGCTTCAAGTTTAGTCAAATGCTGAACTAGCTGGCTGGCTGGCTGACTGGCTATCTGCTCAACTAAAGCCACTGCTCGATTCGTTGACTTCGAAGCACACACACACACACTTGTCACGCCGTACTGGCAGCCCGAATTGGGTAGGCTTCTTCTTCAGCTTCAGCCTCAGCCGCGACAGTTGCGGAGACGACAGCAGACGGCGTGTGGCTCTCATTCGCTCCTTCCCTTGCTGCTGCTGCTTCCATTCATCATCGGTGTTCGGGTGACGGTGGCTGTTGCTAAAGCGACCTCTGATCACTCTCTGTTCTCTCTCTCTCTCTCACTTGCTATCATCTGCCTCTTCACTTCTTCTCACCACTCGACGGAGCTCACTTCAGCTCACTCTTCTGCTCTCACTGCGATTTGCACCTTGGCGCGCTATAGGCTAATTTGATCGAGCCCACCGCCCGGCGCCACAAACTCTGAGACTAGTGAGAGAAAGACCAGAAAAGCAGCAGCTGCAACAGCAAAACCAGAGGTTGCAGTGAGTGTCGTCGTCGGTTCTATTTCCTACCCGCCTGTCTCTCTCTCATTCTCTCTCTTCCTTTCACTATCTCACCGCCTCACACTGTCGGTCACAATTTGGATCAGATTGCGCCTCCGCTTAGCCGACACACCGTGTGTCTGTGCCTGAGTCACTTCAGTCCACTGCTGATCGTGCACCAGTGTGTACAAGTGAAAGAAAACTTCTAATTTCTTTCACTCTCCAAATGATTCCAACGACCTGCAAACACCGAAGACGAACAAAATCCCACTAAACCAGCGTTTTGCCAAGTGCAAGATTATCATCATCATCCCCTTCTTCTTCTTCTTCCTCTCGCCGTTGCCGTCTCGAGAAAGTGTGAGAACTCGAGTGCCTCAGCTGCAGCAGCAGCAGCATCAGCATCACATTGCCGAAAAAAAGTTGTTGCTTCAGCCTCACCTGACTTCAGCCTCTCTACCGATCGCAGCTAACTCACTCTTTGTCGCCCCCTCCCAACTTTCTGCAAACACACACACACTCACTCTCCTCTCCTCTTCTCTTGTCGATCTCAATTCGTCTCGATTTGTTGGCCTGTGGACAACAACACGACGACTGCACACAGACAGACAGAGGAGACAGAGCTGAGTGTCGAATTGTTTTATTGTCTTCACACTTCACTTTACCTTATCCTCCACGCCATCGAAACAGCAGCAACAGCAGCAATGCTCACATGCTGAGCTGCCTTCTTTGGACAACTCCACCGAGAGACTACAGCCACCACCACCAGCAGCACTACTATTTGTCCTCGAGATCATCCCCTCTCACATCCTCCCAAAAGCACTCTTCAGCACTGGCAAACAAGTAAGGCAATGGTGTAGTAGTGCTCGGACAAACAGTCAGACTATGTCTCACTAGTTGACCACTAAGTCCCTGCAGTCTTTTTCTTTTTACTTTGTACTCGATAGCAGTTCAATTTAACATCTGCACACATCGCTTTATCCACTTGTCTTACTCACTCACTTTCTCATCGGTGTGATGAGACTTCACCTTCTTTTATTTGCCTAATGATGCTCTCGTCTTCAGAGCAAGTTTAGTGTATGTGTGTGTGCTTTTTCTGCTAGTTACGCAACGCTGTTGTTCTGTGATCTCCTGATCCGCGTTTTAGTTAACTTTCTCTTTCTTTTGCTGTTTTTTGTGTTGTCGCCGCTGAAGCATTTGCCGCCTTTTGGCTGCTTTGGGTTTTTTTCTTGCTCACTAATTGCTAATTGCTTTTTTTCTTTTTGTTCTCTTCTTCTTTAGCCCTTGTCCAACTGCGCAACTGGAAGCCACTAACGCTCGATCAAATTAGCGAAAGTGCCGAGACTACAATCGGCGACATTTTCGGTGATATCGCATCTTTCATCACATTACGAATCCGACTATTCAGGTAAGTGCTTTCACTCCTAGCCACTCAAATCCCCACTCTCCTTTAGATCATTTACCTCATTTACTACCCTTTTCTGGTTGGCTACACTACACCTTTCGGGGGGTCTGTGGTTCTTTTCGGTTCACTACTAAAAAGACAAACCCACATTAGCTTAAGAGTAAATCATTGCAAAAATGCACTTTTCCTTGGCGCTTTTGTTGCACACCGTTCTTGATGGAGGGAGCATTGTTGCACTGGTTCAGTTCAGAGCATCCGAAGTGTGGCCACACATTCCACAATTCAGCGGTGTACGGCACCACCAATCAAAGCTCTCTGTCCCTCATCTTTTCTCTCTCTCTCTCTCTCTCTCTCTCTCTCTCTCTCTCTCTCTCTCTGCTGGCACTTGTAGCCTGTCAGTGGTCTGAACCAGAGTTTCTACTATATACCAGTGCTGGAGAAGGGAAGCTACAAGAGCAGCAGCAACAGCAGCCACCGTGGCTACCGGTGCCAGCTACTGCTATCATCATCAGCTGCTGCCTTAGCACACAGCCTTAGCCGTCCACATGATTTATTTGCCTGAGAAGGCCCCTCTTCACCATTTTCGCCACTGTGCGTGCTTAATTGTGCATAAATTAATTTGCAATTAGCAATTGCACCAGAGGGGCAGAGCGGCAGGGAAAGAGAGGGAGACGTGTGCCAGAACGGCTGCTGTTCTCTCTTTTTCCCTCTCTGCAATGGGCCAATTAGGCCATCATTTGCTGTGAACGTCTCAATTACCGGTTGCTGCAACTGCAGCTATCGATTGTTGCTGTTCACAGACTTTACTATTTTGCCCTCTTACCACCACTTCACTGCAAAGCCATATTAGACAACACAAGACACTGTCAATCGGACTGATCGATCTGCAGTTTTGCATGCCGTACACACTCACACACTTTCAGAGCACGTTCAATTTAATTTTTATAATTTGCCCAAATGACGCTCGATCTCTTCTGAAGTAGTCTAAATTGCCGAAAGATCTTGTTGTTATTGGATCGCTCTCAATCAATCAATAGATCACTTTCTTAACCTAAATAGTTCTTTGCCCACTAATTATGGGCCACTAGCACACACACACACACAAACATGGCAATTGATAGTTTTATAAAAGTCACATAACGGTTGAGAAGTGGAGCGGCTGATGATTGTACTTTTGCTGTTGCTGCTGCTGCAGTCCATCTTTTACTCTCTCACGGTGCTAAAACTGTGTGTGTGTATATGTGATGATCGAACACCAGTGCCAAGAAAAAAGTGGAAAAATTGGTCAATTGGGGCTATCTTTTACTGACAGAAAAAAATGGTGGTCAAAGTGGTTAACATTTTGAGCCGACTAGACGGCCGGACGCAACAAGCTCAGAAACGGAGAGAAAGACAACTGTGATTGCTGTAATATCAATGTTGCTTCTGCTGATCATGGTGGTGATTGACGGCACAAACAATTGATTAATTAGCACATTACAATGCCTATCTACTTGTAAAGATTGCAACAACACTTTCTTTTTCTCTATTTCTTAAAGTCGCAGCTAACGATGCTGGCTTTCTGAACTCTTGTTGTCACCACAATGTTTGTTTTTTGCCAAACCAAGTGTTGCTATCTAGTGCTGCTAGCTCACTCATAGAGACTGTCGCCCACTGACCAGTGTGCTGTATAAGTGTCCAAGTCTTGTTTGCTTGCTTGGCAGCCGCATCAGGTGAACTGCCTGCACACTTGACACCACACCTGCAGAACAGTGCACTACTTGTTCTTGTTCTTTATGTTTAATCTAGTAGATCACACACTTTGCCAGACACTTTACTTCCTTCCTTCCGCTCCACTCCTCTCTTTCTCTACACCTGAGCACTAATCAAAGCTTCTGTTTTGTCTTCTATGTTCATCTTGGTCTGTTTCTGTCTATCTCTTTTTGCCTTCTTTGCATTGCACTTCTCCATTTTTCCTACAACTGCTCATCTACTATTCACTTTTTATCTATCCACTACAATCACACGCACACACTTGAACCTTTTTCCCTTTTCACACACACTCATACACACACACACACGCCACACTCTTTAACTCTTGATCTTGTGCAATATCTCTTTGGGTACCACCGTCTTCACCACCAACATCTTTCGTCGTCTGATCATCGTTCAACCATCATCTGTACCGCATCATCACCTCAACGCAACTTTCTCCCACCAGGCCACGAATGAGTGCCGCACACGAGCTTAAGGACAAACTTCTTCAAGTGCTCCTTGCACATTCCTACAGTCTGCTTGCCAATTCTGGCTCGCCCATCGACCAGGTAAGTTGTACCTTTCTTTTTCTCTTTGCTTTTCTCGTTTACTGACGCTGCCCTTGTCTTGCCTTGTTGCACTTGCTGTTCAAGTATTGCCGCCTCTTGGCTCAACTCTCTTTGCTTCTTTCTCTTCTCAGCACTGAGTGTGTGTATGTGTTGGGTAGTCAGGCGCAAATCACGCTGCCATCGCTAATGCGATTTCCTCTTGCTAACGATTCACTTTTAGCCACACACACTCACACTCAGCCACGTTTGCATCGTTTGCTATCTGTTTGTTTTTGCTGCTGCTAAAATCGCGTCACGGTGCACAGCCGAAGCAGCAGCAACAGCATTCGTAGCTGCTTTATCTCAATTAGACAATCGAGAAGCCATTGCCGCTCTTTAGCGTTTTTCAGCAACCTGGCAGCAACAACCTACTCTTTGGTAATCGCGGTGCACACTTGGTGGATTCGTTCACCTGACACCTCCATGAGATGCAGAGGCAGCGGCGGTGGTTGTTTGCTTAAGGTTAGCCGCTGATGCTGCGGCTGATGCTGATGCTGATGGTGGTGCAGCTGCCACTGCCGGTGGGAAACGATATAATTTTACAGCGTCGCTAATTATTAATTATGTAGGCAAGTGGTGGGGAAGATAGGCGGCGCTTCATCAGTCGATGCAATCGACGTCAGTCAGCTAGTACGACTGCACTTCTTCTTCAATGTCAGTTTCTTTCTTATCTTTAGCGACAAATTAATTATATTTCCAGATCACACAGTTGTGTTTTCTGTGCTCAGTGATTGAATTGAGTTGAAGAAGATCGGATAGTCTGCTGTCCCCAAACTGGCTGCCACTACCTACCGGGGAGGCCACTTAGCGTTTGAAAACATACTGGATAGCTCAATTCCTTTGCTGAATGTGATACTTGCGATGATCGCACTTAGATTAGCAAGCAAAGCTCAGCACACTTGATTGTGTCTTACAGGCTTCTTTTTTTTCTCACCACAACTCATCGCTGATGAGCGGCCAGTGTTGACAGCAATGAGGCGGCATCATTTGTGTCGGCATCGGGCACACCACTTCAAAGAACTTCAACAGGTCCGGCTACTTATCGCCTTTCTTGCTTTCGCTGTTGTGCTAATAAATTATATTAATTAGCACCAGGGGTGTTATCTTTATGGATTTGCTTTCGATTTACCAACACTAGAACGTCAATTTTCAATCCATGCTCACAACGACTTTGATTGTGGCAAGTGATAGCACACTGATATTTATAATGACTAATCCAGGCACACTGCTGTCTTTGTCAGACTAGTTTTTGCCGCCAATTACTGCCTGGTGCTAAATTGTGATCAGGTTACCTAACTTTACACTGGCACATTTTGCCTAATTACCCACAAAATTAAGTTCTTTTGCTCAGAATTGTATCGATATATTGATCGATAAACACTCGACAGATGAATAAAATGGAATAGAATATTGAAGCAGAATTTAAGCAAGAGAACTAAAGCGAAGGAAAAGTATGTCAATCGAATAAGCAGAACTTATGTTTTCTAAAGTTGTGCAATTGTAATTAGCTTTGCATATGTTTGTCGGTGTATGTGAATGTGAATTTGTGCAGTCTGCGCAATCATAATAAATTAGTCCGGTCTAATAAATCATTTGCTGGAACAGTACTAATGCGCGTTTGACTCATTTTCCCCTCTTTTCCTAGTTGCCACCTCTATTAGAAAGTAGCACAAGTCTTTGCATGAGAGGGATTCCTGCTGAACCTCTACAAAGGTACACTCACAGCACACACATAGCTGAATATCAAGTTTTAAGTTGTTGTTTTCGACCGCTTTTCTCTTCAAATTATCTCATTATGCAGTGTCGTTCTTTTGTACAGCTGTACGACGATAATTAGCAGGTATGTCCTTTTACTGCCTGCCAGCTAACAGAGAGCCTCTTACCTCACTCGAGTTATGCACCGCTGCGGCACCGATTGGCAACCGTTTTGTCGTAAAGAGCACGATTTCTCAAACGCTAGTGCTGGTGCACGTCAATAGAAACGTTTTGCATGAAGTTTTGACTTTTTTTGACGACCACTTTTTAGCAACAGCAAAGACACTGTTCTTTCTTTCATTTAGCAACTCAAAACAGACAAAGACTATTAGGCAAATTAATTTGACGGCAACTGTCATTTGGGCGGCAGTGGGCGACAAATAACAACAACAACAACAACGGTAGCAATTTGTTCCTCTTTTCGTTAAATTACTAAGATTTACTGTAGGTAAAAACTAGAAACAGGGTGATGAGATAAAAAAAGAATAAAAAAATAAGAGGAAGAAAAAGTTTGTCATTGCCCTGGAAATAGTAAATAATGAGTGCTCGTTGTTGGAAACAGTAGTGGCTAAAACGGTGAAAAGAGTGGGAAAGGGCAACAACGAGGTGAGTTTATTCTGAATAGTCATGTCATCGAGGAAACACTAGCAATGAGGAGTTCTGTCATTTATTAGTGCAATTAAAATGGCTGGTGCACGCCAGGATTGTGCCCGTGTCACTGTGGCCCCATCGGCTGTGTCGATTTGAATATGACAGAATGGTTCAGGAATAGCAGATGACAGGAAAAGCATGAATGCAGATGATGGAGGATGGCTGCCTTGTTAGCCGTGGCAGCGCACTTGAGGCGATTTACCCCTTTCACTTTGCTGAGTGACTGCACCACCACACCGTTGTCAATTGGCAAAAAGTTATTCGGCTATTCTCTATCATCGCTGCCTAATTGCTTCAATCGGCACACTACACACACTCGGTACTCTCTGTGCCACAGCAGTAATTACCCTTTGCCATTGAGGCAATATTTGGCTCCAACTCTCTCCTACTGGATAGTATCCGAGTGATCGTGGTGCACTCTTCTTCTGCATTCAGCTTTTTTGCTCTCGCTTTCTCCCGTCTTTGCTCCCAATTTGGCTAATGATGATGAACATGGTCGCCTTATTACGGTGACAATTGATTAATGCCGTCGTTGTGAGTGGATCTATTTGCCCGCTGCATTACTGCATTTCTCCTACCTTTGGCCCCCTTTTAATGATGCAGCAGCAGCAGCACTAGCCAAAGCTTATGCAAATCAATTGAGAACGCTCGCAGAGCAAACTAGTCGGCGCAATTAACTCACAACTGCTACTGCGACCTTTGTTTATTTGCCTTTCTTTGTTTCACTGTTTGTGCACTGCTAGAAATAGTTGAAACAGTATAGCGAATACAAAAGCGACTCGGGTCAAGCTTTGCTGTTGCTGTAGCAGTGCCAATTTTAGTCATTGCACACACAAACGCTATGCTTCAACATTATTACCTTAATTGAAATGAGAGCTGGTTTCTCTTTTCATTAAATATTTAAAGTTCAGTCGTTTTGTTGCTGTAAAACCGTATCGGTTTTACAGCAAAATGAAAACTTATTTGCCAGTTGATTTTCAAACACTTGTCTAAATTAGCGATAGCAGTGTGTGTGATAGCAGTGTCCACTTGTCTTTCATTCACCTTCTCACATTGTGCGTGTCTGTCGGCCATTTGCCAACGCTGCCATCATTTTTCTTTCTATTTAGTATTTTATTTTACGTTTTCTTTCTAATCAGATCGATGTCCGTAATTACTTCCATAAAAGTGGACAGTGCAGACTGATCTATTGAGTGCTGAGCACACACACTCGCTCAGACACACTCGTGCCATTTGCCGTTCACATTCGTTGATTTCCCTCAATCACGACCGAGTCTTTGTGCTCTACTTAGTAAATTGAATATTTTTAACTCTCAAAATAGAGAACATTCTGGCGTCATTTTTTCATATCTATTTCTTTTGAATCCTCCTTTTCTCTTGATTCACAGGCTATTTTTATTGCTATCACTAATCAACTAGAAAGATGATGATGGTGATGGTGATGACGGTGAAGGTAGCAGCGGTGATGCGCTACTGCTTCCTTTTAGATTCTTCCAAATTATCGTGAGCATTTAATTGCTGAAGCGAATATTAATCGTTGGATAGTCAGAAGTGGTATCAATTAGAGTGTTCTACTATTGATGAAAGCAGAGTCAGAGTCCGCGACATCCGCGACAAGGGGACAACTTGCTTTTTCTCATTTAGTCGGAGAACATTTGGGCCACTGACGCACACACATATGATCACCGTCGTTTTGTTTGCCCATTTGCCAATATCCAATTTCATTTTTGTGCCCATTGTCTGCTTTTCTTTTTTTATATACTTTTTATCTCAAAGTAACACCTCGATTCTTTCTTCTTTCATTCGACTCGATTCAATTCATTCACTCTTACTTTGACATTAATACCTTGGCAGGCGAGTTGAAGACAAGTGCTTTTCGGTCTGTCAGTGAGCGAGAGTGTACTGTCTGCTCAAATTGCCTCGGAATTCTCGCCAATGCAATTCAATTGCAATTCACCGTTTTTGTTTTCAATCGCGCACAACTTGCAGGATTCTGATGATAATTAAGTGTGGAATTTGTCATAAGTGGGCGCTCGGCTTCTTGCTAGCTTGTTTCTTTACTTTTAAGCTACACTTTTTGCCAATAATATTTGCGCGTGTTGCTGCTGCTGTTGCAGTAGCAGAATGCTGAGCTTTTGTAGCGATTGCTTTTTCATTTCAATTGAATATCAGCGCTAGGAGGGTGCTGCACCTTTGTTGTAGCTGACAGAGTTTTAGCGCCTTCCTTCCGACGCCTCTCACTCGACTCGAGTGGAGTTTGTGGACGAAGCATTTTCTCTCAATAGTTGTTGTAATAATTTCTCAATCTTTCAATAAGTGTTCTTTAATTACTTTTTTGGCAGTTCTACACTGGGTGTTCTCTCTAAATGTGTCGACAGGTTAGGTTGTCTTACTGAACAGGCCAGGGTAAGCATTTTCGGGTTTGCTTTCGGTGTGAACGATTTCAATGTTCAAGTTCCAGGCATGCAAAGCAGAACCTTGCCTGCTGCTCAAATGGGCAAACCCCAATCTCCTTCCTTTAACTGAGGCAACACTTGATCGCCAATTTATCGAAACAATTTACCTCTCCACTCTCTCAACAGCAGTCATATTAATTAGTCATCAGCCTAACAGCACCCTTTTGCATAGCTCTCATTATCTGTAGTGTATCAACAGCATGAGCGTCTATTAGCCTCAATAAAAATCATTGCCACCGTTTCACTACTTTACCCACTGTCACTGGCACCACTTTACAATCTGAAAATATATTGCGCGGATAAGTGTAAAAAAGTGCACAGGCTCAGAGCCAGAGCACCCAAGCACTCACACTGCCTAATGCCCTCCTCGGTGTCACTGCAAATAGTCGAATTAGTCGAACTACAGAATAACTGAACTAAGCTGAGCACCCAGACAGCCATCACCGACGACGGTGCAAACTGTAAAATTTTAATGTCGCCACTGAGTTTGAGAGGTTGAAGTGCTGTGCTGTGTTCACCGTAATCCATTGTCATTACGGTTCAATTAGGCAGACAGCGAAAACGGTATCGGCGTGAGCAGTGTCTGGTCGGCGCACAGTAGCACTTTGCTCGATCGGCAGCTCTATTCATTAGCATTAGCCTTGTTTGTCTTCCCTTATTATGCTTTAATGTTACTTAATAGGATTTGGATTTGCTCTTAGCTGTTTCGCTCTATGACTGTTGTCGAGGAAGACTGGCGTCGGTCTTCACTCTACTACTCTCACTCTCACTTTCTCTCACTTTGCGCCCGAAGCCGTTGAGCAGTGAGCTCTGTCGGGTGAGGAGGTGCACTCTCCTCTGCCTGCCTGCCGCCTCAGTCTTTAGTGAGCCTCCTAGTAGTTATCGCCTGCCATAATTCATCGCCTAATCTTAGCTTATTATGTAAATTTGCTTATTACTACACCTAACCTTCTGCAAATGGTGGCTGTGTGTCCTTCACGTTCAATGGCGCTGGTAATAACCTTAATTACAATTCTTTGCCATTAAGGCAACTAACTGTGCCGGGGAGGCACACATCGAGGAAATTTTTTGGGTAGTGCGTCAATTTAGAACCGACTTGAACTCAATTTTAGAGATAGAGAATAAACTACTTTTGGCTGATTTAGTCGATTCTTTTTTCTTTCAGTTTGAACGTGTTAATTTTTGATAAATTCTATATTTTAATTATTCATCGTCACTCATCTTTTTATTAGTAAATGTGTGAAATGAATTGAATTCGTTCTCTCCAACTGCGGCTAATCTTATTAACAGCCATTGCATCTCTCGGTGTATGTGCATTGGCATCCACAAAGGTGTGAGAAGAAAAGCAGTCAATCAGGCAGGCAGGCTGCATTCAAGTCACTTTGGGGCAAATTGGCCCCGCTGCTCTCTGCTAATGAGTTTGCTAGTTAGTTAGGCAAAGAAAGATAGGCAGCGAGTGATAGAGAACGGAGCGCTGAGTCGCTGCTGCTGCTAACACCTTGCGATCATGGCTGTAGGCTAAGGGCGCCGGTGAATTCGAGGTGTCGAGGTAATGAGTCCACGATGATGTGCCATACAGTGTCGCACAGTGTCGTAGTGCTACTGATGCAACTGATGCTGATGCTGATGATGTTGTTGCTGCCTGCTCAGGTGAGCTTTATTGCCTCACACCAGCTTAGTCGCTACGGCTGAGAACGCTGTCTTTTCATCTTTCTTTTCTTTCTTTTCACCTTCTTCTTACTTCAGACTAGTGCCCCTTTACAACTCTAGCAACCTTGCGTCACACACACTGAAGTGTAGGTCACAGCTTTATTTTCAGTTTGTGCGTTGTGTGTTTGCATTTGCCACAAAGTCGAGATTTATGGCAATCTGGTAACAGAGAAAAAATTTTTGTGCAAGTTTATGATTTTTTCTCCTAAAAACGTCCTAAGCTGCGTCAATATTGACTGGCTTTAATTAGTCAACTCATTACACCGGTCTTAAAGTTTTTTTCTAGGCAAAAAATGGCAGCGTGGTGTTTATCTTTGGATTTTGCAACAGCAGCAGTAGCTTGTACTGAACTTTACTAACACCTCACTTTTGTCCTTACTCTACAGCAAATCCTCCAAACGCTGGTCCGCGGCCACAATGAGCAACAACAGCAGCAACAGCAGCAGCAGCAGGCTGTGGTGGCAGCAGGAGCCAGTGATGACGCCCGGCGCCGCTTTGATCAGTGGTACCTCCAGCAGATCTTCAACCAGTACCGGCAGTTTGCGTCACTGGCCGCCGCACAGCAGCAGCAACCACCGCCTAGCATCGCCATGCCTGGCATGCGGCCCAACTCGGCCTCATCGGCCGCGGCCGCCGGAGCTGCAGCGGCGGCTGCTGCAGCGGCTGCCGCCGCAGCCGCCTCCCATCCTCTCTTTCTCGATCTGAATGGACTGACCAATGGCGGGGACAGCGCTTCATTGGCTGCCGCAGCCGCTGGACTTCATCCGTCGTTGGCAGCGGCTGCAGCAGCCGCTGCTTCAGTTGGGAATCGTCCGACGACCAATGGAAAATGGAAGGTGGACAATGATGGCAGCGGTGGGGCTGGCGGAAACAACAACAGCCTTCTCGGCTCGAACGCTTTTGGCAGCATCAGTGATAAGCTGTTTGGCAGCGGCGGCGGTCATGGAAAGTCGTCCTCGAACAGCGGCCACCACCACCACCATCACCACAACTCGAACAGCAGCGCCTCTGGTCACCACCACCACCACAACTCGAACAACAACAACTCCTCGTCGATCACCTCCTCGCGTACTCGCATTCGCACCTCCTTTGACCCTGAGCTGGAGCTGCCAAAGCTTCACAAGTGGTTCGCCGAGAACCGCCACCCGTCTCGCAGTCAGGTGCAGGAGTACGTCAAAGAGCTTAACTCGCTGGAGTCGCGAAAGGGCCGAAAGCCACTGGATGTAAACAATGTCGTCTACTGGTTCAAAAACGCCCGCGCTGCTCACAAGCGAGCCGAGCTGAAGTTCATCTCCAATGACTCAAACAACAGCAGCAGCCACAATGCGCCCTACGGCGGAGTGGGTGGCGTCGGCGGCGGCGTCGGTGGCGCCTTTGGCCAGACGGGCTCACTGGCGGGCGACTTCTTTGGCGCCTTGAATGGCGGCAGCGGAGGCGTGGCCGGGCTGGCCGGCCTGGGCGGCAACCACAGTCCGGGAAAGGCGAGCTCCGATGCGAGCATCAGCGGCAAGTGCACCGACGAGCTGCCGCTGTCGAATGCCTCTCGCAATGGCTCCAATCTGGACGACTACTACAGTTTCGACGAGGACGGCGACTCGCACGAGGAGACGCAGACGCTGGATCTGTCGGTGCGCAACAGCGTCGTCAGTAAGTTGTTTGGAGGTGGCGGCGGCAGCCCCGTCAGCGGAAATGAAGGCGCCGAGGTGAAGGTGGAGCAGGACGATTCAGGGGATGACCGAGATCAACAGCGGGAGCTGAGCGAGAGCATCGCCGAGCAGCTGAAGAACAACTCGGCGCTGAACATTGCCGACATGGTCGACGGTGGCGGTGACGGTGGTCATCACGGAAACTTCAAAACTGAGCAGATGGAGCACTCGGGTCGTGACGGCGGCGGCAGCAGTGACTGCAACTCCGTCGAGGAGGACAGCGATGAGGAGGCGGAGACGAGTGCTCTGGGAAGCGGCGGCAACAACAGCAGCAGTTTAAATTTGAGCAGCAGTGGCCACGGCCACAGTCAACTTGGTCGAGGCAATCTGAGCAGTCTGATGAATCACAGCAACAGCCTGTCGAATCACAACAACGCCTCCTCGGTAGGGGCCAATCCGGAGAGCCCTGAGGGACGACGCACTCGTCGCAGTCGCACATTCATCGACCCAATGTCTGAGGTTTGTATCCTAACTGCAGTAGAAAAGTGCAACCATTTCATTCATTTCCACTAACCCCAACACTTCTTTACTTCCACTCTTAGGTGCCTCGACTGGAGAGCTGGTTCATCAACAACACCCACCCGGCACACAGCCAAATAGTGCGCTACACAGAGGAGCTGAATAAGATGCCTTACCGCCAGAAGTTTCCCAAGCTGGAGCCAAAGAACATTCAGTTTTGGTTCAAGAACCGCCGCGCAAAGATCAAGCGCACCAGCGGCCTGTCGCCCTCGGCGCTCTCACTCACCTCTGCAACGGCAGCTGCGGCGGCGGCAGCAGCGGCGGTGAACTCCAGCGGAAACGGCAGCAGCAACAACAGCGGCAACTCGAGCACCCTGCAGGGCTCCTCGCTGCACAACTCCTCTGCGCTGAACATTGAGCGACTGATCAATGCCCATTGACTGCATGACCTGCAGATGGGGTCGCCCTTTGCATTCCCGAATTACTACTGACCTCCTCCTCCTCTTTCCCTCTTCTTCTTTACATTGTCCTTTTCAAGGAGCAGTACTCTCTTCTCCTCTGAATCCTGTTGTTCTCACACTTCTTTTAGTTGATGGCATCATTTCAACTTTTGTAATATAAACCCTCCCCCTTTCCACTTTCCCTTCTGGCAATATGTATGCAATCTGTTGTCCGCCCTGTTCTCTTTGACCCCTCTCTCTCTTTGTTGTTGAGCACACACATACCACACATATCTCTCTCTCTCTCTCTCACCTCTATGACCACCACTACCACAACTCCACCTGCAATAGCTTGAGAACTTACCACACACACCTTCTTCTTATTTATTCCCTTGCACATCATTCACCTGGACACAGACTCTCTCTCTCCCCTTTCTCCTCAGAGCAGTGCCACCACATTTCTCGATCAACTACACTGTACAAAGACTAGTCCTCTCTCTCTCCGATCGGGTATTTGCACTGATTTTGATATAAACTGGAACCTCCTTCATTCTTCTTCTTCTCTCATTCACTGGCAAACACTCCCCCCGGCAACTACACTGAAACTGATGTGACGAGCAGCTCAGCCACTCGCAATTGCCAGCAGGGACTGCACGACTGACACAATTTCACTTGTCATACAGAACACATCACTGCAATCACACACACACACACCTCCACATTCACTTTTCATTTCTGCACTGTGGGCCAGCACACAGGAGTGGCCATCACACAAAACAATGCACATTTAATGCATTTTGCAACACTTTCCAAAATGATCGGTCCGAAGCATTGATCGTTTTCTACTCTCTTTTCACCATCATCATGCATAATTGCAATTCGGATTTGTTATCGTCTTACTTGACTGAAGACCACTCTCATTATCAATATTATTATCCACTTGTTCACACCTCCACTCTACTGTGTACACAAACACATTTTTTCTCTTTCCTTTGTTCCTGTAATTACTGATGTACCGGCAAAACACGTCCAAATTAGACCTTTCAAACCCTCTACCCTCGGCAGCACTACCACAGACATTACACCACCACTCATGTAGACATTGTCATTGACTTGACACTGACCAGCTGATGTCGCCCCTTTAGTGCCCAGTCAACTTCACACTAACAGTAGCTATCCCTTTCTCTCTCCTACCTTTTCACCTGCCTTTGATCACCTTCACCACCACCATCACCACCACCACCTTTTTCACCAGCTTCTCACCTTTGCCCAAACTCCACTTTAATTTCTTTACGTTCTTACGCTACCACCTCTTCCCAGGCAATTTTGTTCAGTGTCCTGATACTGTCTTTACACACTCTCTCTTCCACCACTGACCACCAGTAGTGATGTGCAAATGATTCAGCTGAGAGAACGATAACATGATTGGACGCCCAATTTTACACCCACACACTGAACTTCCTATTGGCTACTGTACTTTACCTGTATCTTTACCACTTATTAATTTGATTTGATCGCTCTCTCTCTCTCTTCTTTCTCACACACTCCTTTCTCACATGCCATTTTATGAATCTCTCTCTCCTTCTTTAATCCTCTCCACTTTATATTTACCACTTTATTATTTAAATTAAAAACATAGAAAAATAAACCTTTCCAATTTAATATCAGAGTGGTTGTTGTTTTGTGGTAAACTGAACTTGGGTTGATGGCTTGTGAGTGATTGCAGGGCAAACATCTTAATAAGTAAAACTCTCCTTTTTATAACTTGGGTGCGTGGATGGTTTTAATGACTGCTGATTGGTCGAAGTGATTTCAAACTCATCAGGATGATATTGAAATAAAAATAGCTAGGTGAAACAGTAAAAGATGTTTTATATCTTTTTCTGCCAAAGTTTTACTACCGAGTTATTATGCACATTTTATTTTGTATTTTCCACTGATCTGTGCTAATCGCATTATGCAAATCAATGTCTGCTTTAACTTTGCCTTTTTGCAGTGTGTGTCGATGACTTTGACGGTGCCACTGCCAGCCATCATCATAAGCATCTTTTGCCTAGCTTGATCACTGAACAACCACCTAATCACTACTAATCAGTAATCAATTTTTTCTCTTTTCTTTTCCTTATGCACCTCTTTAACTACCCACAGTGCAGCAGACTTTAACATCGAGTGGACTCAGGCGACGGTCCGAGAGGCGATGCTCACTCTGGCTCGTTCATTATCGCAGAGTAAGCTCAGCAGACTGTGCAACATTTCTCAGGCGAAGACTGGTATTTTCGGATTACTAAACTGAGCACATTTTTTAACGACTGTCTTTCTTTCTTTTTCAACCAATCAGCCAATCATCTCCAACATCATCAACAATAAAGAATTTAAGCTGAGCAGTGCCAAGTGCCGTGAATTTGGACAGTGGTACGTGCAGTTTATGATCAGATCTCAGTCTGCACCATCAGCCACCACTGAAAGTACTCAAACAACACAAGTAGAAGAAGAACACCCATCAAATAAGCCAGGGTCTTCCAGCCAAGCAGCAACAACACCACAATTACCAGTGGCAGCATCTGCACCCCAGCCATCAACGAGCACCTCTGATGCCCGGCTGACCTTTCACCCAAAGATAGAGGTGCCTCGTCTCATTGAATGGTTCCAGCTGAATCGATCTCCCTCTGAACGGCAGCTGATCTACTACGCCGATCTACTCAATCGAAGTCCCCTTCGAGCAGAGCGAAACAAGGTGACGGTCAAGTCGCTGAAAAACTGGTGGAAAAACTACAAAGCGAAGCAGAGAAACGAGAGCAAGGCGGAAAAGAAGGCCAAAAAGAATGACTGACATTGATTAATCGAATTTTGTTTAATTACTCTATTTATAAAAAATAAAAAGTTTTGAATTGTTTTCAAGTTCGATATCTTTGTATTTTATCTTTAAAAGCCAACTTGCGTTGAGCTGATCTCTCTCAAACCCAACAAATGAATTTGAAATGGCTAACCACCACCAACAACAGGCAACCAACTACCAACTGACACCTCTCGCCCGTCAGTCTGCTCCTCATCAGCCCTCAAGCCAGGTGGCCACCCGTTTTCCCTCCGCTGGTTGCAACTCCGCTGTCACCCCTGGCCTACGTCGTCAGAGCGAGGTGTACTGCAATGTCCGGCACATGCTGTCGTACATTGACCAGGTGGAGAGTGAAAACTTCCGCCACTCCAAGGCCATCGACGACCAGTTTCAGGCGATCAAGCAGGAGCTGTACGCCGCCCTGAGGGGCGAGCAGACGATGCGCAGCAGCAGCAGCCTGGTGGCACTGCTCAGCGCCGACCACCGCCAGTGGGCGCCGCTCATTGAGCAGATGGAGCGTGATCTGCAGCGCAATCAGATGGCCTCCACCGGCATTGGCCGCAATCTGGCGCAGCTGAAGGCGGCCATTGAGGAGATGAAGATGAGGGGCAAAGGGGCGGCGGCCATTGCTCCAAAGGGGATCAATAACAATACTGCCACCACTGCCTCCTATCTCCTGGACACGCCCGACAGAGGAGACGGCGGTCAACAACTGCAATCGCAATCGCTGCAGTATCGAACTCCCCTGACTGACCCGATTGCGCCCTTTTCCTCGCTCAACGACAGCCCGCAGTCCATTCAGATGCCTCGCCGGGGAAGGGGACCGTCGTCCTCGGTGAACATCGATGCCGATGCTGGCCTCTTCAAAGTTCCCTTTCCACCGGGCAGGACCACCACCACAGCACTGAGAAACTCCAACTCGAGCTCCATCATCACGGAAAGCAGCACCGCTCCTCTGCTGAGCGTGAAAGCCGGCGACAGCGAGCGCCTGCGAAACGTCATCCTGGGCCTGCCCAAGGTGGATCCACTGGAGATGACCATGTCAGCGGAGCAGTATCGTCTGCACGTCGAGGAGAGCCTGCACTGGGTCGACCGCTGGCACGTCAATCAGAAGCGAAAGTAAAGATCGCACTGCAATCTGCGTGCTTCATATTTCAACACACACACACACACATTTAGTGGAGCATCTTTTTTTGGCCAGTGCACACCTGTTCAGTAAACATTCGGCCAGCTGCTGGCAACTGTAAATGTGTACTGTGTTCAACTATTTTGTCTGTGTTCATGTGCTGACAGTGTTCGGAAGTGACAACTACCGGTGGCACAATGAGGAAACGCGCCTTTTCTTCTCCTCTGGCTTTTCTATTCTCAACCGCTTGTTTGCCCTTGCTGTTTCTCTGGAGCACAATTGATTCGCCTCGGTCAGCAATGGGTGACAGTCGGGATACAGCGTTAATTAGTGAACAATGGCAACCATGGAAGTGATAGCAATACCACTTCACGTGGTCAACAGACAGGAAAGAAGGAAAGAGAGAATGATGGTGGCGGTAATAAGACAGTGTGTGGAAGTGCCGGTGACAAATGCCGATCGGTCACTGTTTACCGAAGGTGATTTATGTCGATGCACCAGCAGAAATGGTCATTAAAGTGCACTGTCCGCTTGAAGATGCAAATGTGACCGTGTTCAGTGAACAGCAGTGACCAGAAGCAGCTGACTCTCACTTTCAACTTTGTCTTGGTATATAAGGTGGTTGAAGTTGTTAGAGCGGTCATTTAGACGACAGATATCAACGACGACACGCTACTGAGCATCAACTTTTTCAAAAATGAAGATTGCCAAATGGTCGACGAGGTTTCTTTTTAGCCTTTTCTTCTGCCTGCTTGGCTTCCTCGCCTCTGATGCAAAGATAGGCATCTGGCCAATCATGCCCTACTACGGTAAGGGCAAATTCATCGGCAGTGTTGGACACTTTGGTGGACTCGGCTACAAGGGCTACTATCGTCCATTTTTCTATCGGCCATATCTGCATAAGTACGCCTTCGGTTACGGATACCCCTTTACATACGTCTACTAAAAAATCTTAATTTACCAAACTGTTTACCTTTTCATGTTTTGTACATTTTCCTGACACTTGCACATAATTATTATTTGACAAAATATGCTCTACTTTGATTAATAAACTGGCAGCTTCTGTCAATCGACCTTCAATTTTGCTGTTCTTATCATATACTCTACATACTCTCAAAAAACAAAAGAAAGTACTTACCACTGCGGAAGATCTGCTCGACTTCCATTGGCACCGTCAAACCCTTTGTCTGTGGTGTATCCTTTGTTGATAAGAAGTGCACCATTTCTTCCGATTAAAACGTATTTGTCGGTCAGGAACTTTTCCGCGTCGGTTAAACTTTTCCATCATTTTGCTGTTTAGACAGAGTATATAAAGGAGTGAGAGTACGTCTGGTAAAAGTATCAACAACTTCCAGTTAACTTTGATCAAGTAACACTCACCCTCACAAAAATGAATTCCACTCTTATTCTAGCTCTGGCCCTCGTCCTACTCGTTGGCGCCTTTACCGTGGTCAGCGGACAGTTTGTTGGCCGTGGTGGCTCGTACAACAGAGGTGGCTCTTATGGACGAGGGGGCGGTGGTCGAGGAATTGGCGGAGGTCGACTTGGAGGCGGTTACGGCGGAGGTCGTGGAGGACCTCGACTAGGCGGAGGTTATATTGGTCGTGGTGGCAGAAACTACGGATAAGCGACTGAAGCAACAAAGAAGTCAGATCAATGCAATGTTTTGAACTTTATGGCCAAAAATAAAAAAGTGTTTTGCAATATTTTTGTGAACAAAAACGCAAATGTGAACAACTTTGAAAGATTTTCCCTTTTGTTGTTTTTAAAAAAGTTTGTACCGTTTGATTTTAAGCCACTAGAGGTCGCCTGCGTGTGCGAATGGGAATTTTTTTTCAACGACAATCAAATTCAGTGATCATGTTTTCTGGTATTGTCGTTTTGTGATGATTGCCAAAAGGTAAGTTCAACGTTATTTGATTATAAAGTGTAAAGTATTTTTATTTTATCAATTACAAACAGTCATAACGAGTATCTTACAAATATATAAAAAATAATGCAAAAAATGAGGCAAAGATGATATGACATCGGTGGTTTTGGTAACAAATGAAAGGGATGACAAGTGGGAGGGGAACAAAGTGGGAAAAAGTCCAAATCACAGACACGCACAAATGGAAGGAAGCATCTTTTGGTTAATTCTCCAGTAAGTCCGGTGTATCGATCCAAGGGTAGTCAGTGGGGCAAACCTGACACGTTTTAAAGTACCTCGAGCCGACGTTGTTTTTCTTGCGAAACTTCACTAGACAAATGTTTGGCCTGAGGCACTCAAGCACCTTCTTCGGTGCTGATGAAACCAACTGTGGACACTGCCACGGCTCGAAGCGGTCAATGTGTGCCAGCTTTGTCGGCTGGCGCATCCACTGCAGCGCCTGCTGGTTGGTTACAAAGTAGACGTCCCCTAGCTGGAGAACCTCGTCGATGAAGCGCAAAAAGCCCGCCTTGTGGTGAGGCGTGGTGAACCAGGCGGAGTGGTAGGCCATTGGAAATGGCGCTCGGTTGCTCTCGTAGTGCCGCTTAAAGTTGCTCATAATCAGCTCGTAGACGGCCTGCTCGTCTGGCGGCGAGTTGCAGCTGTTGCCCATTGTACAGCGGCCACCGCCGGGCAGATTTTGCCACATCACCAGACCAATCTCCCACAAACCTGACATAAACAAAATACAAATCATCAGTTTTGCAACTTCACTACGTTTTCCACCCCTCTCACCTGGATAGCTTCTCGTCGGACAAGGCGATATCATGCAGTCGTGCTGCATGTCAAAGGCAAAGTCCAGCGTGTACGGCCAGAAGGGCGGCGAATTGTCAAAGATGGACACTGAGCTGTCGTAGCTAAAGTTGCCGTCCATCAGCATCTGAAACTGCTTGTCGCCGCCAATCTGCAGAAAAGCGGCTCGTGTGCCCCTGATGTCCTCTCGAGGTATATTCGCGTACCGGTGCAGAATTTCCCGCTGGCCAACATGCTCCCGTCGCCAGTCTTCAGTGGAAAACTTTTCCCCAAATCGATGCCTAAGAAGAAGGCAAAAGTGTTAACCAAAAACTGTGAAGGAAGGTGTGCACATTTGTTCATTACGTGATGGAGTGCGAGGCCACCTCGTGTCCTCGGGAGTAGAGCGTCTGCACTTTGCCGTAGTCCGTCCACTCGTGTGAGACAAAGAAGACTGCCCTTATGGGACAGCCATTGGGATTAGTGCGCCGCCGGCCGCTTGCGCTCATCTCCTCAAAGATCTCTTCGTACAGGGGAAAGTTCACATCGTTGACGGCGTCGTCAAAGGTGAGCAGTATCATCTGCGGTGTCTCCGAACGCTTGAAACCGTCTGCAAAAGTGAAAGGGAGAAAAAACAAAAGGCAACGATTTGAGGATTAGTAAACAAAGTGTCTCAGTTTAGTCGGAATGTGATCAATAAGTAATGGAGCAGACACAGTCGTGTGCACACTTACAGGGCGCCTTCGTGCCCGGACAGAAGCACTTTGGCAGTTTGCAGTTCAGCGAGGGATCACAGATCGAGGGAATGGCACCCTTCGGGCGGCCACTTTCACTCGGCGCCGAGTAGGAGATGAAGTTGTGCTTCGGAGAAACCGCTTCCGCCGATACCTCCTCTACAATGTCCAGCGCCTGGAGATCCGCTTCTCTGAAAGCTTTTGATTCTACTTTGCTGAATGTTGGCGACGGCATCGTTGTTGTTGTCGACGTTGTGGTCGTTGAGGTAGTTGTAGATGTAGTAGTTGATGCACCTGAACGCTCCGCTGATTTCCTCACCTGACCAAACAGCTCATCGTAGTGCGAGTAATTAGTGTACAACGACTGGTAGTAGAGCACTGGAGTAGGTGGTGCACTTGTGGTTGTGGTTGTTGTTGATGTTGTTGATGGTGATCTGGCAACATTTCGGTTTGTTTGTTTTGTCATCATTCCTGGATACCGATAATCTAGGTGCAGATTGACTGAGGAGCCCGGTGGAGGTGGAGGCACGGAAGTTGTCACCGGTGCATTCGTCGTAGGCGGTGCTGCAGTGGTCGTGGTTGTGGTGGCGTTTCTGCTCAACAACAGCTCACTGGAGCGCATGGTAAAGATCTCCGCCATTGATTGGCCTGTTTGCTGTTGCTGTGTTGGTTGTTCCCTGATAGATTCTTTCAAACGTGACACTGTCGTCGCTGTTGGCACTGGTAGATTACCAACACTGACGACTGAAGACACTGGTGGTGCTGGAGACTGCTTCGTCTTACTACTGCTGCCTTCGTGAGGATTGCGATATGAGTAGAAGATGTGAATCTCAGTGCCGCTCACTGGCTTAGCGTTTTTCGTAGAATTGCTGGTGTAGCCTGTGTTTGCCGTTGTTTGCGTGCCGTTGCTGTTGTTGAACGATGCTATCTGTTTGCCATTTCGCTTTCCCTCTCGATTGACGGACGTCGAAAAAGCCAAAGCCGAGGCTGAGGATGACTTCCACGGCTTGACGAGATTTGCCGGAAAGGGCAGCGGTAGGGTGTTGAAGCTTTCCAGTAGGTAGTTCCGCCGACTGGTGCCGCCGATACCGCGGAACACCTGCAGAATGGAGTCTTCAGTGAGGACGGGCGTAGTGCCGGCATCCTTCTCCGAACGACGCAACTTGTACTTGGCCATTTTCTGAGCACTTTCCTTTTCCGAGTACTTGTTGTTGTTGTTGGCGGTGGCAATGGCGACGTTCGGGCTGATCGAGTATTTGTTGAGTACATTGGTGGCTATCAGTTTGCCGCTGCTATCGCCAGTCCACATGTCGTTCTTATTCGCCACAAAGGTGATAACAGGTGACTCCGTGGCCTGCTTTGTTTCCGTTGCGCCAGTGCCATTGACCTGATCTGCTGACCGACCTTTCTCCGCCTCTGCCTTCGTCGCCTCTTCCTCCTCCTCCTCTTCTTTCAGTTCGTCAACCTTATTGTGGTACTCGAGATGAAAGTCTTTCAGCTGCTTTTTGACAATATTTACTCGCGGCCGTAGGTGCTCCGGTGGGTGGGAGTGTTGTTGATGATTTCTCTGTTGTTGATTTCTGCCAGTGCCCGAGTAAGTTGATTGCTCCTCCGCCAGTTCATCGTCGTCAAACTGAACGTTCTGATTGACAGTGCAGTTTTTTGAGCACTTGGGCTTGAACTTTTTGAGGGGTTTCTCCGTGTGGGTGCTCTGAATAAACACAAAAAATAGGTTTAGGAGTATTTCCACCCTCTCAAGTTAAACAGTCAGTTAATCAGACTAGGTGCTTACCTTTTCTAGCGAGTTGGCAGTGGCTGTCAACGTTGCCGCTGGTGCTGAACGAAAGACAATTGGCTTATCATGATCAGATATTGCCGCCGTCCGTTCAATCAGCGAGTACAGGCCACCGGGTCCGTCGTGCACGTAGACGTCGCCATTCTGGTCAATAAAGGAGGCAATGGACTCATCAAATGCCGGCTGCTCCAGGTCATTACTGCCAAAGTCATCCTCAACAGAGGACTCCGTCGAGAAAGAGCTCTCCTCCTCTTTGGTTACTGGTTTCTTCTTCTTCTTCTTCTGTTCTCCTGCCACCATTTCTGGTCTTTTCTGCTTTCGGTGAAAGTCATCGTCATCCTTGTTGCCTTTCCCCAGTAGAGAAGGTGACTTATCAGCACCTTCAGCAAATGAGCTGTCACTCTGACAAATGACATTCTGCGGCCAGTCACACGTCTGCAGCTCTGAGCTAAAGTAAAGCCCACCGGTGCAGGTCTCGTGAAGTGCCTCGCCAAAGACGCACACAAAGTAACGTGTACAGTCGGTGGAGTCGGCAAAGTAGCCAAACTGTTCGGGACAGTGAAAGGACTGGGTCGTCAGGTTATCAGACTGCTGCTGGTGATGGTGGTGGTGGTGGTCTTGGTCATCGTAGGTGGCATCATTTCGGCTCGGTGACAGCACCTTTGATGGCGTCACTCTGCTCTCCGTCGCAATCAGCGGCTCCTGTGTCAGACTGCTGCTGCTGCCTCGTTGTTTGGCATCTGTTCAAGGTGAGATGGAGAATAGAAAAAAAAGAAGAAGATGGTCAGATGCTAAAAACAAAAGACGAGACTGTATTGTTGCAGGAAAATAATTGCCACAAATAATAATGAAGAAAGATAGCCGTGCGGCTAATGTGCTGCTCTATGACTTATCTGTAGCCTGCCATCTCAGTGCACGTTGACGAGTACGACGACGAGAATGATGATGATGATGGTGATGAACCTTATTAGGAATTCATCTTCATAGCCGATTAATTTGCCTTACCCAGTGATTGATCATGATCGGTTTAGTGTTCTCCTGCACTACCACTGCTGCTCCCATTGTACTCGGACTTGTGTTTGTGTGTGCGACCTGCTGACATTGACGGGCAATCAAAGTCGAGTGTAGAGAGAGTGTAAGATACAGCTTTATCGAATACTAACAAAGATATTTTATTTTACAAAAAGCTAAGCCTTTTGATACACAAAAATATGTGTGAGGCAAGAACACACACACATGCACTGTCAGACTCCACCAATTTCTGCCCAATATAAAGCAGTGGAAGTGGTAGTAGAGCACAGTTAATGATTTTCCCTTTTACAAACTGCAAAATGAGGAAAAGACTAGCTGTAAAAAAGCAAAATGTACAACTAAATGAAAGATATGTTGTGCAACTTTACAACTGTTGGCTACTGCAAACACAATGAAAAGCGCTTACTGTTTGGCAGAAAACAAGTGAGGTAATTGATGATGCATTCTCCACCAATGGGAAAGGAAAAACAAAAAGACAAGAATGGAGCAAAGTGTCTCAAGGTGCTCAAGATGCTGTACACAGCACTGGGGCACTGTTGGCTAATCCGCGGCCTTTTCCAAACATAAATCGATCATATTCTGCGCAAGATAATTTGTTTGGCCGTATTTAGAATCCGCTATCGTGCTAATTTTTGGCTGTTGTACAAGCGACCACCACAGCACTCCATTGCCACACAGCACAAGTAGCATGCAAATTAATTAAGCGGGAAATTAATCAAAGTGAGAGTGTGAAGTGAACAGCAGCGGCAGCAGCAGGTGTAAAGTGACCGCCTACCAATCGATCAGTCAGCTGTAATGAGCCTTTTTGCCCCTTAGCGACGGCGTCTGGAGATTTATTTTCCTCACACACACTGACCGCATGGCAAAAGCAAAAAACAAATTGATCTTAGCACCTCGCCACAAATGGGTTTGCAAACTCACACACACACTTACTCTTTGACTTTGATTATCGCCCATTTTCCCACTCTAACTTGTTAACTAGCTGCCGTTGTTGTTGTCGTTGTTGGCTTGCTCTTTTACCACCAAAACAGCCAAAGAACTTCAGTGCGCAAAAGGTAATCAACGCCGAAATTGGCACCACTGATGATGTTGCTGCTGCTTTTAGAGCAGATTGGATTGTGCAAATACCAATTTGCCAGATAGCATCAGAATAAGTTACCGATTTAAACAAAAAATAGTTCAAATGCATGTAAATTAATTAGATTTATGTGATACTTGATTTAGGTCAGAAAGAAAACGTGCCAACAGACCTGAGAAAGCCTGACCAGTGGTCACCTGATATATTGTCTGCAGAGTTTGTTCGATCAATCACGCGTCACCATTCTTTTTTCAAGCTGTTAAACTTACTAGCTAATTCCCACATAAACTAACTCTAAATGAAACTTTAAAGTTTTTTTACTTCTTCACTTGGTCACACAACAAATTAGCCAATAAAATAACATGTTTGCGTTACTGTGAACTTTTTTTCCCAATGCCCTCTGAGATTAGTCGCTCTCAAATAGTGGTAATAGAAAATAGCAGATTTAAAAGAAGTTTTAGAGAAGAAGAAAGGAAAAGCACCGATGGATTAGCACACCAAGACTGACAATAAAAATAAAAAAGAGTAGAGAAAGGAGATAGAAATCGGAAATACCGACGCAGCAGTGATGGCAATTCAGCGGAGGCGGACTTCACGTTTTGCCGATAAGCATCGCTTCAAGTGAAAATAAAAAAAGTACAGTATTCTCGTTAATTTGCAGAGCAGGCAGACACACTGGCACTGGCACTGGCACTGGCACACTACCACTAGACACACTGGCACTGGCAATGCGATTAACCGCTAAGTATACAGTTTGAAAAAGATTGCGCCCATGAGGCAAACCGTAAAACTCTGCATGCTCGGAAATGACTCCTCTTCATCGTGCTCACTGCTTCTGCTGCTGCTGTTGGTGGTCCCATCAACTAATAAAGAGGCTGAAAAGACATTGACTGACTGATTGAGACAAACAACAGTCGCTGATAAGAAGGCAACAGCAGCAAAAGCAGCACTAAGTGCACACAAACGTGCTCTCATTTTAAATCACTAATGCCTCAGATTCAATGGGTAGACAATTCAGTTTTTTACTGCAAGTATTATTCTTATATACTCAACAAGAGCACATACCAACAGCCACTGTTACAAACATTGTGATAAGACAATAAAAGCTGACCACATTGAAAGGTGAAAGAAGCGCCGATGCGGATAATGGATGCAGTAACAGTGCAAGTTCCGGCCTAACTCAAACTTGCGAATTAGCAAACTATTTCATTACCAATGAAAACAAAAACTGTAGCGTGTCCTGGCGCTCCGACAATTGAGATTAAGCAATAGAAAACTCTGTTGTCACTGCCACCAAAGACGTTGATGATGATGATGAAGGTGGTGAAAGCATGCAAAAAGTGCCGTTGGTTTTGATGACTTATGGTGTTCGACAAAGAATAAAGTGTCCACAGTGCCATATACGCTTTCACTAATTGTCGATTGTCCCCTTCTTCTTCTTCTCCTCCCTTTTTTTCTTGCTACAACAACAACAGGAAAGGATTTTTATTTATTTGTTTTCCGTGCGATGCAAACAGACTGCTGACAGACTGTCGACTTCCTCGACACCGAAACACTTGCTCACTTACTCACACAGAAGTCGACGATTGTCTTCACTGTGTGTTGGTTAGCAGTAAATAAACGAACAATCAAATTAGACGTGAAGCGAGTGTGCTAATGTGCCATAGCACCGCAATTGCGTATAATGAGAGGGAGAAAGAGAGAGAGAGAGAGAGAGAACGGGAGAGAAAGTCCAATTGACATGCCGGTGGTGGTGGTCGGGTTTAGAGAAGGGCAATTATAAAAATGAAACGGCGGTGGATGACTGCAAAAACAAACCTTAACCTGATATCAATAAATCCAAAAACACACACAAAAACTTATTCACAGCAGACAACAATGGTGCCTCATTATCGAGGCATCTGCTGACTGAAAAAAACGGACCAAAAAGAAGTGCCAATTACCGGCGGTGGCACCAATGAAACCACAGTACTGCTACTGCAAAAACAACAAAAAACCACCATCACCACCACTAGTGCAATGCACTGAACTGGACTACTCAGATCTTCAAAGTTCATCAGATAGCTACTGTTGTTGAGGTTGAGTCTGCCAGCCAACAGCCAACAGTCACAATCAAATGAGCCAGCAAAAGTAGAGCGCACGAGCCATCTCGCATGTGGTGCCAGGGGGTGGAGCCTATTGCAG
>JAALOO010000451.1_pt1 | contig 36978 bp, 37 predicted proteins | sample 7257641 | NCBI WGS metagenome assembly JAALOO01 (sample SAMN14085613, study PRJNA598686) | mite metagenome | biome: ENVO:01001000; feature: ENVO:01001002; material: ENVO:01001226; isolation source: single female mite from University of Michigan culture on fish food culture... ...
TCTCTCTCTCTCTCTCTCTCTCTCTCTCTCTCTCTCTCTCTCTCTCTCTTCGTTTTGCATAATTGAATTGAACCTGCCAGCTCTGATCGAATCGATTGCTGACTGGCTGCTTTGTTGGATGGCTGGCTGGCAAGCGCTTGGCTTTTTTTTATTACTTTGCTGTTGCTCTCTCTTTTTCCCTAAACGATCAATCGATTGGTCGCATTCACTCAGCCAGTTGGTCTCTCTGCGGACGCTGTCGCTAAGCTGTGCTTTGCTCTGCTCTGTGCTCCCTCGACAAGGTCAACAGGTTACATCCTCTCCTTGTTTGCTTGAGTGTTTAGTACAGCTGCTGCATCCAGGGCTGCTGTCTAAACTGTCAGATGCTCATCAGACACAGACAAATGAGAGAGAGGTGGATGATGAAGGATGAGGGCAGAGTACAGAAGTAGAAGATGAGGTGTTTTGCCCGTTGACCACAGTAGTAGGGTCTGCTGGAAGAGAGAAAGCTACTGACCAGATGATGGCAGTGATTGCCCAATTTCGGCCGAGATGGCTGCAATCGAGATGACTGCGCAGTGAGTGAAGAGAGTGTGCAGCTTTGTTTTACCCCATCTCTCTCGTTCTTCAGCACTTAGTGCCACATTACCACTTGCACCTGTTTTTCCGCTGTGGTTGCTGCTGCTGTTGCACGTCCATACCTGCACGACCGGTCGTACCTTTTGCGGCTGTTGCTGCTGCTGCCACTTGTCGGTACTGGTCTCTGTCAGACTGTCGGTGAACACTTCTGAAAGGGGTAACCAGCAACAGAAGTGGTCTTCACAGTGGGAGCCCCCCCCCCTTTTGCGTCTTTTGCTTTCTCTCGTTTTCTCTTTTTTTCTTTTCTTGCTCTCTCCGTTTCTATTCTTGTCCTCTGTTGACGCCAGTTTCACTAGCCAGTCACTGGCTCGCCTCCTTGCTCTCAAACTCCTTTCGCCATCTGCCATCGATGCCACCACCATCTTCGGACATGGTCGTGCCATTGGCAAGACAATGCCTTCTATTACTCTCCTTTACTGTGACAGTAATTGGCCTAATGATTGAACTGAATGCTGCTGTTGGCTGCCAGTGAGCACTGTTGTGGTTGCTGCTGTTTCGGCTGCTGCTGATGCTGCTGCCGTTGTGTCCTCTGGCCACCAAATCGCTCCATTACCCGGCTCAATTGTCTGCAACAGCATTGAACTTGACTCTCACTACAGGAGAGTGAATGAGAGAAAGAGAGAAGAGAATAGAACAGGACAGGTTGCTGTTGTTGGAGTGGAGTTCTATTGCCAAGGCTGCCAGCAGCTTTCATCTCTTCTATTGGCCTTATTAGCCTTTTCACTAATTATATGCAGTTTTCTGATTATACATGATTTATATTTAGTTGTCCAAGTAGAAAGGGGTGGGAAAAATGATGATGATGATGCAAATGTGCAACAGTGTGGCAATTGTTTGCTCACTTTTTCAATCATCTCACAGTAGGGAGTGAACTTTATTTTTTAAAAGAAGGTGCATGCAAGCAGTAGGAACTGTTAGTTTGCAACTCAATTTATTCAAAAGTCAAACAACTTTGCACAGCAAGACGACCAGAAAATTAAAGCTTTTTTACAGTTTCTTTACACGGGGAAAAACAGCAAAACTCTGAACTTAAACGAGGATTTCCTTTGCGCAACTGCCACTACTAAAATGCGCCAGACTAATTAGAGGCTAGGGAAAGGAGAACAAAATAAAGAAGCAAAAAAGCTTAGAGAACGAATCCACTGGCAATGGAATCGCTCTTCGGCTGGTCATTGGCCGGTTTAGCAGGCTGCAGTAGACGATTTCTGTGAGGACTTTGGCAGCCATTGCACTGCACTTTTCCTCTTCAAATCAACTCAACCCTATACATGATTTGCTTTCAATTCCGTTTCAAGTGTGGAAGTGCCGGTGTCCTCTGAATGCCGATGACCGCTAAAGTTGTTGGATCTTTTTCAGTTTGTCAATTTAATTTCAATTTGGATGTTCATTTCATTGGAAGGAGTCTTAAATAGAATTAGCAGTAGTACAGTGCAACCACTTGAGAGTACGCTAATGAGCTGCGGTTTTTGTTTTTCCGCCGCAGAAAGAATCATAGTGAAATGATTTGATTTGAGAATATGCAGTTTGTTTGATGCTCACATATTTTGCCTTTATATTGCCTTCTTTTGCTATCATCTAATTGATCTTTCCCTCTTTTACTCTCACTATTAAGTGCACTCTTCTCTTAAAATTGGACGTCTCGATCAGAGTAAAAAAAATGAGACAGACATGCTTTGCTTTTTTCCTCCCTTACAGTTTAATAAACTTTGATTGAAATTAAATCTGCCGATTGTACTTGGTGATTGTGATGGTACTTGTGCCGGCTATGATTGTGCCACACTGCAGCTATGCGGTTATGCTGGGCACAATCGCACCATCCAGACAAGATAAGGTAGATTAAAAAAGAGAGAAAGAGAGAAAGATGGAGTGCCGAGTCGTTGTTGGAGGATTCAGTACGAATTAGTCGTACCACATCAGTGAAGTGATAAGCAGCTTCTGATCGATGAGTTTTTGGGACTGCTTTTGATCAGTAGCAAATAAAGAATTAGGCTTGAGGCGACAATTAGACTTGAATTACCGTCTTTTTTTTGTGTTCTCTGTCTCGCTGAGTGATTGAGTCTTTTTGGTGTTTTATATTTAGATTATGATGACTTATTACTTACTGCCCAGTGCCCATCACAGCCCAACTCTCACTTGAGCTGATACTCACTTACTTTTTGTTGTTGTTGTTATATTTTCTTCGCTTTCGGTGATATCGAATCCTCAAAGTTTAATCGGTCAAGCACGTAAGAAGCCTTTGCTTTCTTCTCCCTTTTCTCCTTATCGCTGAAACCTTTTTCTCCTCTTATCGGCTTTTGCACTTTGATAAGAGTGGTAATGGTAGAGGTAATACTGATTGTTACAATCAGTTTCAATGCATGGCATGAATATAATCGCATCATTTGATTTTTTCTCCTTTCTTCTAATATCAGGTCAATATAAATGTTTGGTTCACAAACAACTTTAGATGTTCTCACTTTTCCCAATATAGCCAATTTCTATTCTGCAACTTGCACTCTTATTTTTCTATTTTATCAAAAAAATAAGGCATTTTTGTCGCGATAAAAATGTTTGAGAAGGCAAACATATCTGCCGAAATGAAAAGAGAGAACCTAATATTTATCTCACGCAACTTGAACATAGTGTTCATTCCCTTTTAGCCAGACAGCATATGCGCTCTGTTAAATGAAGAAAAAAGGTTGCAGGTTCCCCAAAAGTAGACTTTTCCGTTTTGGTGCACACTGTTCTGGGCGGTTCTGGAAGTGAGATCAGCGGAACACACAACCACACACACTGGAGTACTCAATACTGGCGAGACAGGAAAATTAGCGGGTACGTGTGATTTGTACGTTTGTGTTTGCGTTCAGCTAGTGCAGCACAAGCATAGCATTGACACTTTGCCTGCAGTTCGGCCAGACTAAACGGGGCAACATTTTCCAGTGCGACATATTGCCAATGGGACTGCGACAGGTGACAATCTTTGAACATTGTGTTTGTTTTTTACTGAATGAGTTACTGCAGTTCTTGCAGTACTGGGAAACAAATATGCAGTTCATATACTTTTGAATTTTTTGCGACACTGATTGCCGATGTTGGAGTTGAAGTTGATGATGATGATGATGGTTGTGGTTATGGTAGTAGTAGTCACCAACATAAAAAATGAATTTCATTAATCATCTCAACTTGCCAGCCTCTCACTTTTGCTCCCGTCTATTGATTGACGTGTTGCGGGAGAAAAAAAAGTATTGCAAGCAATTCTCCCGTACAGATCGAGTGTGTATGCTGGTGGTGGCTATTATGGCGCTCGTTTACTCGCCGTCCAGCTAGCTAGTGCAGTTGATTGCTCAACAAACGATGCACACACGGCCAGAATGGTAATAGATAGACGGCACTCTGAAGCAGCAGCAGCATTTCAGTCCATTATCGACCCTGAGCAATCATGCCTAATGTTGGTGTTCGTCTTGGTTGCTTCTCTCGGTGTGGTACGCCACAAGCGGCACTTTCTGGTTAGTGGTTCCCTCTTTCTCTGCCTGTCACTGCCCTCGGAGATCACACGAAGGCACTTCAATTGTCCGGTGAGAACCACTGTAAGTGTTGTGCTGCAGTAGTTTGTCTTCAGATCGGTGCAATCGATGGCAGAGTTGTGGGCTGCTGATGGCACCACCACCACAATGATGGCAATTATGGCCGTGTGAAGTTGAAGTTGCTGCTGCTGGGATTTTTAAATGTTGGAACATTCTACTATTTAAATTCTCTTAACTTTTACACCATTGCAAAAACATTCATTTTTAAAAAAAGAATAAAGAATTTCAGTTGAATTCTCGCATTTTTTAGTTCACGACTACAAACGGAATCGCAGGCCATTTCGTAAGTCCGTTTTTCTTCTTTATCTTTCCTTTCCACTGTCTTTGTTAATTGTGCTCCTGATTGCGTTCCCTCTCTCTCCTCTACTTCTACCTACCTTCCTTAGCTTATTATCTCCTCTAACGACCGGTATGAGAGCTATTTGACCGTGAAAAGTGAAAAGACAGTACACTTCTTTCTCTCCATCTTCGCTCCTTTTCTACCGTTCGGCTTTATAATCACAGCTACACTCACTCACACACACGCAACAGACAGTTCCATTGTTCAGTGTGTGTGTGAATCTGACGGCATTGCACTGGTTGCCGATGCTTGCGATGGACAACTCGTTTTCTTCGGTTGCTTCTGCTTCTTCTTCTCTTCGACGATGCATTCTTAGTCTCCCCCCTCCCTTCGACCATCTTTGTGCTCCCCCTGGAAGCACTTTCTCAAGTCTTCCCGCTGGAGGACACTTCGCTGCTGGAGATTGCACCGAAATGCGACGGTGGCCACCACCACTGCCGCCGCACAATAGGAACCGGTCAACGGAGAGTGTGCTGTGCTGTGTGCACCAAAAACCGGTCGAGTTGACAGCTGCCAGTGAATGGGAGAATATGAGCAGCCAAGATGTAATGCGCAACAGAGCAGTGTGCAACGATGCCAATTAACTAAGCAGTCTTTGTCTGTCTGTGTATCTTGGTGGACTTCACAGTTCTTGTGCCAGTTCTGTTATATTGCTCTTCTCCGATTAGACCTAACCGCTGGTGTAACCAGAAGACGGCAAAGGAACCGCATTTTAACGGCGCCGCCACAACTCTAGAACTGCAATCAACAGTAGTTGTGGTGGTGGTTGTTGTATTCCATCTCCACCGATGATGATGATCAGATCTGATGATGATGGTGGTGGGCATTGTGTGGTGGCAGAAATCAAGGGAGTGCTTTCAGTCGGTGTGCCCCCCTGTTCCTCCCTGAAGTGTCAAAGGCCTTTTACCCTTGCCAGTGTCCTCTCACCTGCCCACTCTCTCTCTCTCTCAATGTCTAATTTTGTTCTCTCTCTTTCTCTCTCTCTCTCTCTCTCTCTCTCTCTCTCTCTCTTGCTCACTTGTTTTCAACTGTTGTGGGCACTTTCATTTGTCGATCTACTGTTGTTGTCGCTCGGTTCACTGTGGCGCCGTCAGAGCATCATCATCAGTGGTAGCGGTGGTGGTGAATGGGAGTCAAGTTCGAGGGAGAGTTGTCAGAGCAGGGAGCATGATCACATCGCTGTGTCCAACGGCAAACCGGTTTCACTTGTCGTTCTCTGCCTGCCTGCCTGTTTTCTTCTTCGCTTCAATGGCGTCTTCCATTTGTGCTCTGGAGTGTTGTGCCCTGTCCCTTTTCACTCTCGGCACTCTCTACGACAGCGAAATGTTACCATACCCATCATCTAATCCGATGGCGGTGCAGCACGATGCACAAGTAACAGCAACAACAGAAAGCGACTGCATTCGTCGCACTTGTAGCCTCGTACCTTTTTCCCGCACTCTAATTAGATTGCAGTCCAATCTCCTCCTCCTTCTTCTTCACCTTCATCACGTAGTAATGACATTAGAATGGCCACTGCTGCTCTTGAGAATGGACACACACTGTTTGGTGTTCTCTGGTGAGGGAAAAGAAAGAAAGAGAGAGAGAGAGCACCGTTTGGAGAAAGGTTATTACCTGATGTGCTAACACAGACCGGTTGCCTAGGTGCTCGAACGTCTTCTTCCCTCTCCCTCACAACCCGAGCCTTACGCAAATCATTCAGCTAGCGAGTGGTATCGATTAGCGATGCTGATGTGCGACCACAACTCTTTTTTGGTAATGTGCCTGTTTTGTTCGACGGCGATGATGATGATGATGATGATGATAATGATTTGGCAGTCTTACTCTGAGTCACTCTCACTCTGCAGACTTTGGTACCTGCTCCCGAGGTGTCTCGATTGATTGTTATTGCCGCCACTGCTGCCTGCACTTCTTTGTACGAGTAGGCAAATCTTTTTGACGGCAAATCACCATCAACAGCAGCACTGTACTGGTGTGACTATTTGCAAATGAGCGTTCGCACTACGAACTAATGTGGTTCAGTGTTGTTTGTCGCAGTGGTTTGCCTATTTTTTCTCTTTTCTTTCCAGTTTTTGGCTCGGTCATCACCTGACTGCTGAATACTGAGTGGGAGAAACAAAAATGGTTTTGCCTAAGTCACACAAACATTGCTGGCACTCATTAGGCGTTTCTAATGTGCCGTTTCGTCAACTGCTTTTTCACTATCTTTTTACTACTTCTACTGCTACTGCTTCTTTGCTGCTGCTGACTCTATGTTTGTTTTTTATCTCCTTGGTCTTGGTCGCGCCTGGCGAGGTTCGTTTCTGTGCAGCAGCACCGCCGCCGCTGCACGGGCGTCTAATTAGCGCAGCGCAGTTTCTGCTCCTCCTGCAACTCTAGCGGAAAGAGAGCGACCGTCATAAGTGCCGTCTTCGATTCTTCGTCATCTTTTTCTTCTTCTTCTTCTTCTTCTTCATCACTTGCACTGTTGCGCTCTTTTGAGTGAGGAACTCTTGAGCGAGAATTGCCTGCCTGCCTTGCTCCTGCGCTTGCTACGGTGTCGTGCTCTTTTCCTCTCGCTCCCCCTCCATCACTCGATCTTCAAGTTTTCTCCTCTTCAACTTCGTGTTTTGAGTCTTGTCTTGTCTTGTCTTGCCTCGATCGGGTTCGAGGTCATTGTACCTCCCTTGGCACTTCTCGGCATTTCTGATTCCACTTGCTTGATTTCTCTGCTTTCCTTGCTTTCGATTATCATGTCTTAATGACGACGATGGCCAGTGGGGCACTGTGTGGCGGGGCACTCGATCTTTGCAGCAGTGAAGGAAAGAAACTGCTTCTCGCCCCACCTCACACAGCCCAGCCGCCGCACACCGCCGACCCGTCATCTTTGCTCGGTGTGCGCTTGGCACTGGCTGCTGCTGCTGTCGTTGTTGATGATGATGATGCATTATGTAAGAGACGGAGACACTGCCTGCCTGCCTTCAAGCATCAGCCAGCCAGCTCCACCAACTTCGAACTTTGACCTCCAGCAAGCTCGCCGACGGCACTGTCGGACTGACTTACTGGTCTGCATTGAGGGTGCCCGCACTACTGTCTGCATTGCTCCCTCTCATCTCCTCTGCCCTATTGAACTGTTGATCGTCACTGATGATGAGCAGTTTACGACGACGAACTGCAAAAAGCAAGGCAGCTTTCTTTACTGCTGCTAATACCTTCCGAGGATGCTCCCATTTAGCAGAAGCTAAACTGCACACTGTGTACTGCTTCCATCCACTGATGCGCACTCAGCCCCTAAACAGAGCCTACCAAACTAACACCTGCCAACTGTTTGGTTGCTGCTGATGGCTGCTCTTCTCGATTGATTATGCTTCGATTTTGCGTTTCTAAGTCCCCTCCCTCCCCTTTTTTCTCTGACGTTTAATCTCCTCGTAACGATTTATTGGTATTGGAGGATGATGGCAAATGGATGAAGATGAACCGTATCGAGAGAAAGTCAATGAAATATGCTGTGTTCTCGCTGGGAAAAATTAGACTTTGAAGAAAGGACCATTTGCTTTCACTTTTTTGTTGATCCATTTCCAATTGTCCTGCCTTTCTTGCTCTGCCTGACAGACAGACAAACTGCTCACTCTGCGGTAATCGGCTTTGGTCATTGCGGGAGGACGAAGCAAGTTGAATGCTGCTGTTTGTTTTTTCTTCTGCCGCAACTTTTAAATGGCACTCACTCAATTTGTCTCTCTCGCCGTCACTTGCTCGTCGTTGTCGCATCATCAGCAGCTAATCTGCACAAAACTGAACATATATACAATGTACAGACTTTCAGGCACATGCATTCATGCCCGGAGAGCAAATGGAGAGAAAAAGGAAAGAAAGCGACAGGCAGCGGAGTAGCAGCATTGGAGCAATGGAGCTCCAGTGCTCACGATCCTAATCAGCAAATTGCATCTCAGTTGATGTGTGTTTGCACTCTGCCCTATTGCTCTCTGGCTTCCTCTTCTCTCTTTCGCTCACTCTCACTCACTTTCCTCTGCCATCTGCCTCCTCTTCATAATGCATTCCGCATGTGTGTCAAAGGTCGGCTCTGGTTGACTGGCGCGACTGGGAGCATAAATTCATCAGTCGTCGTAGGGATGGTTATGGTGGTGGTGGTACCAGGAGGTGCTGGGGAGGGTGGTGCAGAGAGAACTGTCTGTCTGTCTAGCAGTGTGTGCTTAGCCTGTGTTTACAGTTGAGAATACAGAATCGAATTGCTATTTCCAGAGTGCTCAGCAGAATTCTACTGCAGGGTACTGCTGCTGCTGATATTCTACCGGCACTGTTGCCTAGTTTTTGTTTATCATCATCGTGCCTAGTTGCAGTCCTATCACGTCTTGCTCTTGCTCTCCCTATCTTTGCACACAGATGAGGGTTTTTGGGTGCTGAACTCTGACCTACCAGCAAGGAGAAGAAGGATGACAGCGCACAGACAGCACAGCACACACATACACACATACTAGTGTGAAAATGAATCTCCTCCGGCGTCTGTGCTGTTTGGGAGATTGGAAAAAGTTGTGGTTGCCTATTAATAGTACGCTGGCAATTGAAGATGTCGACAATTTGCCAATGAGTCACTGTAGAAATCCAATGCAGTGTATGTGTTTCGAATGAAATGAAAGTTTGTAATCTTTAGACTATGTGTTTGTGGCTCGCTTCTTTTGCTATGGCAGTATTTTGTGGAGGGTACTCTGGTGTTATTATTACTACAATCTTTAAATGAGTGAGCGAGTAGTTTTTGCTAAGTACTGCTGAGAATGTGTGTTGCCGATTGGCGGGGTGCGGGCGTCACTTCCGGTTGAACATGTCGAGAGAGAGAAAGAAAAGGAGCGAGTTGCCTCGAGAGGCAATCACCGAGTGAGGGTTATGTTTGGCGACGACTGCGCCGGCAACCGTTGTCCAGGTTGCCCAGTAAGCACTGGCTAAGAATTTGAGTCACCCACCAACTGACACAACTCTATGAGCTCTAGTTATCCAGCCACACATTAAAAATACGCAATTGAGGATAAATGTACCAGATTTGTCGACTCGCTTTTCATTCCCTTGTTTTACCGTTTTTGCTCATGAACGGTTCTTGCAGTGGACTGCTGTCAACCTAACTTTGGCCTGCTCTTCCTTGTTTTCAAAAGACGTCAGCAGTGACATTTGAACTGACCCCCACTGTTGAACGGGCGAATGTCTACCCTCCCCTTTCCCTTTGACTTTCTCTGATCGATTGAGAGTGAGAGAGGGTCTCTGCTGTTTAGCACCCCGATTCAATCACTGTACTACCAGTCAGTCAGACATGCTCTGCACTCTGATCAGCAGTCTGTGCACTCTGTGGCAGTGCACGTACCTCCAGCAGGTTGTGTCTGCAGACTGGTGGCTCCTGCCTGACTAGCAAACACTAGCCTCTCTTGCCTCACTAGTCACTGGGCGCGGTTGTCTTTGTCGTCGCCAATCGAAGAAGAAGAAGAAAACTAAATGCGCTTTGTTGTACTGTACTCTTTCTGTCTCGGCAAGGACCGGAGCAGTACAACGACTACTGCTACTTGCCGCTGTCCACTGCGTTGTACCTGCGCTGCTGCACTTCTACCTCCTTTTACCTCTTTCACTCTCTTTTACTGAGTTTTCGGATTAGTCAGTCAGTCACTCTGCTTTGTCTCCCCTCCCACTAATCACCGACTGGAAGTCGTCGTCGCCGTCTGTCTGCGGTTGTTGCAATATTGTTCACTGCTCTGTCGCTCATATCCTTTGTCGCCTAATCGCGCACACGCCTGTGTGTCCATGGCCATTCGCTCTTCTTTCTCACTCGCACTTCTTGGTTTCTGCTTCTGTCTTCTCCTGAATTGTAATGTCTATCGATTGCCGGTGTCAGCACTAGCACCTTTTGAGCGCTGTGTTCAGTGGACACACTGAGAGTGACTTGAAAAGGGCAATACTGGCACTGGCACTCTCCAACCACTCCGACTATGACGCCGTGTGTAATTGAATAATTCATTGCGATTACCGAGAATGAACACTGGCCAGGCGATAACTGCTGCCGCTGCTGTTGCTACTTTTGTCGGTGTTCACGAACCGACACACAGTGGGAGACTTTTCAGGCCTTTTTCTCTGGAACTCTCTTCCACAACAACCAACTTACCACCACCACTCTCCGGTCTTTGGCCTCTCATGTTTTTGCAATTTAACTGCAACAACAGCAACAGCAGCAATTTAGTGGCGGATCTGCATTTGGGTAATAAAACCCCAGATCTGGTAGTTAGAAAGTACTGCCATTGCCTTCGCTACAAATGGGGACTAAAAATGAATGGCACTTTCATATCATTTTATTATCAATGGGCATCATCAAAAGAGCACTTTCTCTTCCCCCACCCTCAAAAAGAACAGCCGGCACTACAAAATGGCCAAAAACTGGAGAAAGAAAAAGAATTCATTGGAGCCTAGGGACTGCCGTTTTTTAACAGTCGGTAGTTGAGCGGCCTTTGCACTGCCTAGTTGTAGTGATTGTGTGAATGTGTCTGATTGAATCCCCAGCTTCTGCTCTTTGTAGCCTGATCTGCGGTGGTGGTGGTACTTTTTCGGTGGGCACTGGTATTCTTGTGTCACACAGAGTGCGCTTCACTCTGTCGGTGGCGCCTTGTCACTGTCTAATCGCACTCTCGATTTTGTTTTCCTCTGGGCTTCTTCTCTTCTTCTCTTTCCCGTTGCCATTCCATCCTCGAAAGCTCCTAGTCATGATCAAATTCGCTTTCAAGAACGCAACAGCAGCAGCAGCGGCATGTTTACCATTGCCGCAAGGGGAACATCACTGTTCGCTGCTGAATGTGCGCTTGAACGTTGGGTCGCGCCAGTTTGCTGTGTGTGGTGTCTGCTGCTGCTCTTTGCCGAGGCCTCTTTAGCATCAACGCCAGCGAGAGCAGACTCTTCTTCTCTTTTCTTTCTACTTGGTCGAAGGTGCAGCAGAGGCAACGAAACGATTGCGTGACTTGTCCTGCTACCACCACCACCACCACCACCACCACCGTCATCGTTGATGCTGTCAACTTTTGTGCGACCAGGTCGACCTGGCCAACCAGTCTTGCTGCTTGCCCCTGCACTGTACTCTTTTCCCCTCTTTCCTTTCCTTTCTCCTTCTGTTGAGCGCGTGTCCATCCACAGCGACGGCGACGACGACGATCACTACAGACAGTGTGCTGGGCGCTGGAGTTTGTAGCAGCGCGCAATTCAAGTTTTGCGCTTGCTGTCCGAGGTTGTCCTCCTCCTCCGCCGCCGCCTCCCCCTCCTCCTTCGACGCCCGTACTTCTATTTTGGTGGTGAAGTAGGAGCAGGAGCAGGAGCAGCAAGTGCAAACTGCTCTGCTTGGCTGGCCTACCTCTCCTTCTGACTCCCAGTGGCTGTGTGTGTATTATCGCGCCTTAATATTCGATGACTCTGCCGTCATCGTTCCTGCTGCAGCTGCTGAAGTGTTTAGTTTACCCGCGTGTCGTTCTGTCTGTCCGTCACACTGCTGATCATGGTGTGCTGGTGGTGCTGGTGATCGTGGCGATGATGCTAGTCTCATCGTAGAGTGTCTGCCTGTCTCTGTGTGTGTGTGCTCAGCCTCGATGTCGGCGCTCTGTTGATGGTCGTCGTCTTTGTCCAAAGACTACTGCTGCTGCTCTTTCTCTCTCCTCGGAGTTGGAGTTACTCTGCCTACAGCAGCAGCTGCCGCTGTCGCTTCTTCTGCCGCCGCCGCTGCAGCTCCCCCTCGCTCTCTCTCTCCTCGCGCCCTACACGCCAGGCAGCAAGAGAGTAACACAGCGCCAGAGTTAACAGAGAGTGCCACTCTGCAGCCGAGGCAAGGGATTCACTGGAGTCAGTCAGTCAGTCAGTAGCGCCCGAGTTGACCGGTCACGACGGCGTCAGTGTCGTCGACAGAGCTTCTGAACAACCCACAACCACCACCATCATCAACCTCAGCAGTGAATCGACAGTGCTACTGAATCTCCTCTTCAGTCCTTCTACCCTCTGTCCTCTGTGCTACTAAGCCTGTGTCTTTCACCCTCGTCAGTGTTCTCTCTTTCCTACTGTTGTTTGGTGTCACCAGTGAAGTACCATTGTTGTATCTCTCTTACCTGGTTTACCATGTTCCGCACTACTGTTCTACTAGCAGTAGTAGTTGTCATGTGAGCAGCTGATCATCACTCATTTACCGGTGACCAGTTTCTCCTTCTTCAGCTTCATCCTTCCAGTCGTTTCTGTGATATCGAAACCACACACTCAGTCTTCTCCAGTTCACCTTGTTCTTTGATTCGTTGACTGCGTTGACAGCGTTGAGTCCTTGGGTCCTCTCCATCTTCTCTTGTCACCCCGCCGTTCCCCGACAAATTCTTCACCATCCTCTTCACGGGCACCCCCACCACCTCTCCCTTCACCCTGGATCCACTCGTCCTTCTCTGGCTCGGGCAGAACCGAGCCGCCGAGAAGGCCGTCGATGACCTGTTTGAGGGGGTCACCATCGGCTCCAGCGGCTCGATTCGAGCCACGAAGAGCAATGGCAGTCTGCTCAGCAACAGCCATCACTCCTCCTCCACCTCCTCTTCCACCTCCTCCTCGGCGTCCTCTACTGGCAGCGGCGGCACTGACTCGGGAACTAGCTCCTCAGGAAGTGTCGTCGGCGTTGGCGGCGGTTCCAGCTTCAAAAAGACCCGTGCCCTTTTTGCCGACGATTCCGGCTTTTTCTCCTCCCTGGAAAGCGGCAGCAGTGGCGGCAACAGTCGTTTCGAGCCCTCCACCGCACCTTCAGCCGCCACCGCCCTCTGTCCGACGCCAGTGAAGATCAAAAAGGAGGATGACGGCGTCCTCTCACCTCGATCTCAACTCCATCACCACAACGGCGGGCACCTTCAAATGATGGCCAATGGTACTGGCGGTGGTGTCACCTCCCTTGTCCAACAACAACAACAGCAGCAGCCAATAGCCCGAAAGCGAACGGCTTATCAGGCGGCTCTGCTGATCAACGGTGGCCAGGCTGGCACTACCACCACCACCGGCCCCGGCAACCCCAACAACCACATCGGCCTCCTCTCCGAGTCCTCCCCCGAGGTGTCCTCCAGTCAGAACTGCATCAGCAGTGGCATTAGCCCCGTGCCCAGCCTAGAGTCCTCTGAGATTGATCTCGAACTGTGGGACCTCGACATTCACGAATCATCGACGTCGCAGTCTTCAGGTACGACCGTTTTAGAAAGTTGGAAAAAGGTTGCAAAAGTGCACTTGTGATTGTGCTGTCCAGCACACGTGTGCTGCTTTGTTTGTTTGAGTGCTCGTTTTTTCTGGCACTGGAGTATTGTTCGTGACACACCGTCCAGTGACAGCGGATGCAGTCAGCGATCATCATTGCCCGCAATCAGATGGGAACAATCGGGTGTGTGTGCTAATTGTGTGCTGCTATCGCACAGCAAGTGCCTCTTCAACTATTGTCCTGTCTTTCAACGGTAGTCAAGAGAGATAACAGTGGATCTAGTCTTTAGCAGTAATTTGGTGTGAGTGTGTTTTTTCATTTGAACTGCACTGCACTAGCTCTTTCAAACAGAGTTCCCAAACAGTGGTGGACTAGAACAACTGCAAACTGCAGTGCTACGTTTACTGGCAGTTATCTGACCGTTCAGTTAAGTGCCCACTCAAATTCTACGACCATTCCTTTGGTCGATTAAATTCCTGCCATTCTATCTACAAACAAGCAGACAGGGAACGATGAACGACCGCAAATGTCATCATCTGCGCGAGGATGCAGCGGCTGCAGCAGCTGCCGAAGCACGCAACTTGACACTGGTTCAATGAAAGAAAGAGAGTGAAAGAGTCCAAGTGAACGTTCTCTTTATGTCTTTGTAGTGGTGGTGATGACGTAGGAAGAGTGAGAAAGAAGGGGACTCGCGCCACTGACCGATTCAAGGCCACAGTCGATTCTGTGGTATTGCCAGTGTGTGTGTTTGTTCTGAACCTGGTGCGCTGTGCCGACGATATTGCACTGAAGACGACACCGCCGCTATATGAGATCGATCCAAAACGGAGAGTGCTGCTGTTGCAGCCTTCAAGCAACTAACCACGCTCTTTCTCTTTCTTTCTGTGTGTTTAGCTTATGCGGTCATGTAGTGGTGCAGAAGAGCTGCTCCTCTTTTAGCAGCATTACCAGTCGATATTGCCCATTGCCATTCACTGGTTCGGCTTGATCGGTTACTACCACTGCTGCTGTTGGTGGTGATGATGATGTTGATGCTTGCCCCTGTGCCCCGCTGGCTCCCTGCACTGATCCCCTCTTCTTTCTTCGGGCGCCATCAACCCAAAAAGTGGAGCCGGCGAAGGGGAGCAGGAGCAGAAAGAAAGAAGGAGACAGCTCCTTTTTCTCTCTCCTCTCTTTCTTTCTCTGAACCGGCGCAGCACATCGACATCTCGGCGACAGCAGCAGCAGCAGCAGCCGTAGCCTTGAATGCGTACATCGACTGCAATCGAGTTTATTATCCACTGTGTGTGCAGGGAGGAGGAGAGTACTGCTGTGCTCGGGCGCCTGTGTGTGTGATGCAAGAATTGCCAGCCTGGCCTGCCTGCCTGCCCTGACTGTCGCCCTCGTCGCCGTACAGCCAGTGCTCCTTCAGTGTGCTTCTACTTTTCTGTGGCTGCTGGCGCTGGTAATGGTGTGTGCTCGCTGGCTCACTCACTCGCTCAGTGCCGTCCATCCTTACCCGATGACGCCTTCAACGATGGCAGCAGTAGTACACTCTCAAACACAGTCAGCATACTCTTCGGTGATCCTTTGATCGCCTAGTTCTCCTTTTCTCGCTTCAACCCACGCTTTTGTTGATGCTGGCAAAAAGCCTCTGGTTTCGTGTGTTTGAAGATTCCAATTTTTTTCTTTGTCTTCTCTTATTTCTTTCTTTTCCATAGCATCTCAATGGTAGCATGCTTGCACTGCTCGTTTAGATCTCTCTAGTTGAGTATAAGCACAAGCACAGGGTCCACTCTCTTTCGCCACCGTCTTTGCCTGGCGCCTAGTCATGTGTTGTGGTGTGTCGGCATGTGCCATTTGCTATATCATCGCTGCCGCCATATCTCTGAGAACTGCCAACCCAATCGTTCTCTCTCTTATTCTCTGGCTCCCCCGTCACTACGGGCGCACATTCTACCAAATGACCAAGTGAACTTGATTGTCACCAACACAAAAAGTGAGAGAAAGAGAGATAGAGGAGAAGCAGTGTCTGCGGGCAGTGCCCTTCAGCTCTGCCAGGCAGGGGCACTTTCGTACCGCCGCCGCTCCAGAAAGTGCTCCAAATGGAAGAGGAGAGAAAATAGATTGCACGCTGTCGCCGCTGTCTTCTTCTGCACTGTTGTGTTGCCCCATTCTGGTGGATCTCTCCCCTAGTGAGCCCATCCACGCCGTCCCATTCCCCCCAGTCAGTTGGACAGGTTGTTAGCCTCTCTCGGCGGCGATGGTAGTGGTAATGGTAGTCATGCGCTCTTACTCTTACTCTTACTCCGCTATGATGCCACCACCACCACCGTTTCTCTGGTGTGTTGGCACAATCTTCTTCTCGGTGCCTTACTGCCCATAATAATACATTCCGTTGCTAGGTCAGTTGCCACTTTTTGGGCACTTAGAGACACACACACTCCATCAGACGCACACTCCCTTCCCACACTAATAGTGTCGAAACACTGTGCCACTCTGTCTGTCTGGAACCCACCGTAGTTGTCGGGCAATAAACATTCCATCCGAGCGAGTTCAAGTGCTTGGAACAGCACCAGGGTGGTCTTGCTGCTAGTGGAGATATTATTTGCATGGTGCGCTGGAACTTTACTGCAGGTTACTGGAGGACGAATGTCGGTGTCTGTGCTTTATGGGTTCACAGCTGTACTGCTGCTGGAAATGACGCAAATGGACCACGCAGCAGCAGTCAGTATACCCAGATCGAAGTGAACCTGTCTATTGGATCTGAAGAGAAAGTGATTGCAAAAGAGGCATTCAGATGAAGCAGTCGATTTTGGCATTACTGCCAAATCTTTATTCATTTGGCCAAATGTTTTAGTAGTTTGAAAAGAAAATATTCCATTAATTTGCTAAAATAGAACAAAGAATTCTCTGTTTTCTTTAAAATGCAATTTCAGTAAAATAAAAAAATGCTTTGAAGCAATTAGAAGCATTTAATTAATCGGCAATGTCTTTGCCATTTCTTTTGCTCTGGTGAGCTATTTGAGTTGCTACAGCGAACTGTCCATTTTTGTGATGATAAAACTTTTCAATCTAATCTGTTTCATGTGACAAATTTGGTACGGTGCATTACATCAAATTTGGAATTTCCAAGTTTGCTATTGCAAATGTTCATGTTTGATCCTTTGCCTGTTTTAATCTGCAGCCTTCCCTTACCTCTTGCATGCAGCACTTATTTTGCTCATCCTAGGTGCGGCTTCGTCTGCATCACATCACAATCATCCTTGTCACCCCCGCTACCACCAAATGGCTGCCTGCTTGGTGTTCAAACAGATCGACTCACAGCGTATAGACTTTTGGGAATTTGCCATCAACAAAAGTGCATTTGCTTTTGCCTTTTGGCTGCTCCTGCTTCCACAGCAGCCACTTGTGCGTGTCTGTTGCCAGAACGCTGGCGGTACCTCTCTCTTCTTTCTTTCTTTTCTCTTTCTCTTTCGTACGTAGAGGTCAGTGTCACTCTGACGACATGTCGCAATCGAGCAGGAGGAGATAGGCACACGCGCAGATAACTACTGCTCACCATTTTCACTGTACGTGTACGGTGGCACTCTCACTCACTGGCTCGCTCTCTGGTTCGTTGTCTTTAATTGAGAGAAGAGTAGGAGGAGGAGGAGAAGAATTCAGCAGTGTGCTTCAGCAGCTGCTCCAGCAGTACGGTACACCAGCTGCCATCTCTGCTTTCATCTCCTCTTTGCTGCTGAACTCATGTACGCTCATCTGGCGTTCATGATGTAGCGCACATGATGGTGTCCGTTGAAGAGGACTCTGGTCGTTGTCGCGTTCGTGTGATCGTTCGAAGAGTAGTGCTCTTTCCTCCTGATTTTACTCGACTACTAGACACTGCCGCTCGGGCACCACTGGGGAGCAAGCAAGCGAGCGTGTTTGCTTGCTGTGGCACGGGCCTTCGGGAGTTTTGCTGAATCGGCAGATTGCAACAGCAGCAGCAGCAGTAAATGGGCAGTACAATGCATTGACACAGACAGACACTGGCTGAACTCACTAAATCACAGTAGTGGATGCTATACTGCTGATGTTGCTTCATCATCACAACCAAAACCACTATTGAGAGAGAGAGAGAGAGAGAGAGCAAACAACAGTAGGAGCAAAAGATTAGTGATGAGATGATGTCGAATGATGAATTCACACTGGGAATCCACCGCCACTGCCTGAAAGTGCCAATTGACGAGTGAGTGAGTGAGTGAGTGTGCATTGATTAGGCACTGATGAACAAAAGACCCACAAACAAACAGAGACAGTGCCATTGAACAGAGCGACACTCACATGCACAATCAGACAGATTGTACAGTGACCAGACACCGGCTGAGACCTCTTCGTACTGCCTGCCATCTCATTAGCTGGTGTGACTGAAGCAGCCTGACAAACAGACGGTCCATTAAGCTGCCTGGCGGTGGCAGTGCTAATTGGCGAACTAGCTCCAGCCGTTGATTAGCAGCTAGCTGTTTGCAGATTGCAGCTGTCCTGTGTGAGTGCAGGAAGAGAGAGAGAGAGACAGTCGAAAGTTGATGAGAAAGTGCTATTCAATTCAATTAGCTAGGAAAGAAACAGAAGAGCGATGACAGTGCCAATTTGATTACCCCCTCTGCGCTGTACAGCATCAACTTTTGTTTTTCAATGTTTGGAAGCTTTTCGAATGCTGGGAAATACAATTTAGACTCCTCACTTTGGCATGTCTGCAATCGCAAGGCATTTGAGTCGTTGCACAACTTTTATCACTACTTTTGTTTGTCCATCTCATAAGTCAGCTTTTCTGAATATAGCTCTTCTGTAGACACATTCTGTACCTTTTGGCACAATACAGTCTGCCAGCACCTGAACAAGTTCATCATTATCATTGCTGTTCTTTTGTTGCCAGATGCAGTCGCAATGTTACACCTTTGTCTGCGATGTCGCAGCGAGGTGTCTGTATGGCGTCTGAACAGTGTGCGATTAGTGCGTGCTGCATCGTGCGGCCCACCACCACCACCATCATCATCATTCCACTGCATCGTCTAATGGCGTTGATGCGGCGTGATATGCAGTCCTGTTGTGTTGTGTGATGCAGTCCTTGCGATAAATAGTCAGCCAGTGGTAATGAACGGTAATCTGCCCTCATAAATGGGAAAAGAGTGCAAAAGAACTGCCAACAGCACAGAAATGCACAGACAGACACCGCCACAACTCTCATACATGCACACACTGTCTTAATTCAATTTGGCCGTCCGCACTTTATTTATAGCAACGAGCTGTGTTCATCAAATCAACAACAGCAGCAGCAGTGACGGACGTTACAATAATAAATAAAGTAAAAAGTGCGAACACCTCAGTGGAGGGCTAAAAGGCGATCAACTTCAGTGAAGGTGTGGACAATCGAACTGTCAGTCAGTCGCACACATATCTCAGAGGCAGTCAGGTCGTTGGAGTATGTCTCTCGGTAATCACTGAATCAGTGCATGCCAATGGGCAATCGTCGACTTTCTTCTTCATCGACTAACCACTTTCGGTGCCGAGCAGTACCAATGGCAACAGCAACAGCAATGGCAGCAGCACTTGCCTCCAAATTGCCTTTTCTAGTCAGTCTGTATGTGCACACCTGTCAGACTGTCTGTTTTTCTGCTGAGTTTGACGCTTTGATGCTACTTTGAACAGGTGTCTTCTCTCGACTACCACTGCTCATCTGCATGCACCTAATTGCATTTGCTGGAAGAGGCTGAAAGATAGTTAGAAAAGTGCAATGTACGGTGGTGCCTGATGGTGGTGTGGTAGTAGTGGTGGCTTTCACAGCCTAAAAATTGCTTTCTCTGCTTACCAGATTGCACACCGGTTACCTGCTTTTCTCTCTCAAGCGATCAAAACAGTCGCAGAAAACGAAACAGCATTTCTCCCCTGCCTCGTGACACTTTCGAGGAAAGTGTATCTCTGCTGTGCCTCTCTGCCTTTCTCCGCTGAAGACGCCGCCGCTGTCACACGACTGACGGCAGCCAGGACAACTAGACTAGCTCTCTCTCTCTTCTCCTTCTTGCTGGCAGGTTTTATTTCCGTTTCTAGGTCAGTGCAGATAATGGGCAGTAAAGGGGGGGGGGAGAACTGCCGAGGAGCACTACCATCATCACCCTTTTGCCCGACTGCTCGTCTAACGGGATTTCTTCTTTTTCTTCTTCTCTCTACCCCGAGCGCCTTTGTGTGGCTAGGCAACCAGCAGGCGGTGTTCTCTTCTTCATCGTGGACATCGTTCTCCCTTTTACGACTTTCTGTTCGCATTCACCTGCAGCATAAATCACGGTCAAAGACTGTGGGAAAAGGCATGCTGAAGAAGCCATGTTCTTCTTTAGGCTGAAAGGAAGAAAACAGAGAGAAGAGAAATCTTTACTACCATTTCGGCTACTGTCTTTCCCATTCTCTCTGTCTTAATCGACACTGCCGATCTACAATTTAGCAATTGTCCCATTTTGACAGTCCAATCACAGCAGTAGTGCTTGTTCTCTTTTTGATTGTCTGTTTTTCCTGCAAACTTTATCTGCCGTTGCTTATCTTCGGATGAGCTAAGCCCTACTCTCTACCTGACCGCTATTTGACAAATCACTGCTCTCATTTTAAGGGCACAACTGTTTCCAATTAGTGGTCAAGCAGTAAACGGTGCAATTTAAACCGACCACGCGATTGACCTTACGACGGTTTCAGTCCGTTTGACAAAAGGCTGCACTGACACACAGACCACACAATTAACCTGTTTCCTTGTTGTGGCACACTAAGTCTGCGTCCACGGTCTGTCCCCTGTTAAGTAGACAGTAGTGCAACAGGTTGACAGACATGTGTCAAGCCCAAAGTGTGCCTAGGGCCAAGGTCAGCGAGTAGAAACGGCTACTGTTACTGCAGTTAATGTTTTGGTTTCTTTTGTTTCTGGTGCCGCTACCAACTGCTGCTGCTGACGCACATAGCGCACAAAAATGCATGACTTTGCACTTTTCATTGTGAGCATTTGGCTTTTGCAATAAGGATAAAAAATGGTTGGTGCTTTCTCTTGCCTTTTTGTGTTTTAGTGTTTTCTCCCCCCGTCAAATGTTCGTCGGTCGATGTTCATGACTTTGGAGCCTGAAATGAGCTGCTGCTACTGCTTCAGTTGCTTCTTTTGACGGCGTCCTAAGCCTCCTCCTACGCCTACTCACTTGGTTGTCTTGCAGCGACGGCAAAGGCGTCGGCTGTTGGGCGGCTCAGAAAAAGAAGATTTCTCTTTCGGCATTTACCGCAGACTCTCACTGTCTCTTCTTCTTCTTCTTTACATTTATTCAGTATTACTGCCAGCACCACTGAACTTTGCCTGCTTCTATTTTTTCCCATTGACTTGTCACTTGCTAAATATAACCTTCAACTTTTGCAGCTCACACGGAGCAGTGAAATGTGCGTGTTTCGGTCGTTCTTTTCATTCGTTTGTTCGCTGTGTGTTTATCCAGTGTCTCTCTTTTCTCTTTCTTTGGACGCCTTTCTCTCTCGCTCTCACTATCTTCAATGCAGCAAGGAGAGCACCAAAAGTACTGCTGAGGTGAAACCTTTGCACGGTAGCGTTTTAATTTTTTAGTTTAACTGCAAAAAAAAACTCTGACGAGTTACAGTTTGCATTACAATTGGGGCTTGAAGTGCACCTCTTGGTTTTTGGCGGTGGCTTTAGTGCTGGCTGGTGATCAGCTTTTTAGACACCAAAGGGGCATTACTTAAAAACTGTTAACGTGTGCTATGGTAATTATTCGTACATCAACATTAATAAAGGAGCTATAAATAGAAGAATGCAGAAAGAATCTCAATTAAAAACCGTAAACAGCGTTAACACTGTCAACACTTTTGCCAAGGTAGAATCCCCTTGGTCAGTAGATGAGTGTCCTGATGCTTGACAGTTGTTGCAGCTGATGCCGTCTTTGTCTGCCTGGCGACAACAATTAGACACTGAACAAAACTAGCACAAACCTGTGTGAGTTTGGAAAAACTTCAACTGCTGAGGGAGATTCCCGTCTGAAAAAGAGAGATCAGTGTGCACACTGTTCTCTTCCTCCCCACTTATCCCCTTTAATCAGCATCATCAATCTTTTCTCTATCAGCCGATTATCATAATAATAGTATCTGATGATGGCAGTAGTCTAGTGGCATTGTGTCTCCACACTGAGATGCCTGCTGCATTCCAATTCCCACTTTTGTAGTGCGCAGTGTAATTACCAATTCTCGAGAAGACTGGCAGCAACACAACAGGCAAATGGTTTTACTGCTACACTACTCGAGTGTCCTGTACAGCTGTAGAGAGAAAACAGTGTACATGGAAGTTAATGACATCGCCGACTGACTCTGCCTGTGTGCCTGTGTGTATGTACACTGTTTCTTCTGCTGCCTGGACGGCCAACAGTTACAGCAGTATGATTGCCTGTCGTACATTGCACAGTCGCTCTCACTGACTGACTATGGATAGATGGCTGAGGAGGATGAGGTTGACGATTCTCCTACGCTATTGTCAGGTGCAATGCATGTGCCCGCTGGCTTACGACACTTCTTGGGGCACATTATTCATTTCCCCTCTCTTTGATCTCTTTATTCCTTTCTTCCTTCCTCTCAGTGCACTCGCCCACCACGTGCTTGCAATGACAGTGCTGGCTACTGCCATCCGTCTCTTGTTGTCTCCTTGTTTGCTTCTTGCGTGGGGGTTCCTATCTCTGCTGTTGTGTCTCAACTTGCTAGCTGTGATTTTCTTGATGTTTGACTAGAAAAGACTAACACAAAGACAGTTGAATGATCCTCCTTCCGGTGGTTCTGGCAGTAGAAATTAGAGTGAGAGATGGTTCTCTTTTTTCTGGTTGACGTATACATTGTCCCCGTAGACAATTACAATGATGGCAGTGGTGTGAGTGGGCATTGTCAGCAGTCAGCAGTCGGCAAATTGTGACAAACACTTGTCTATTGCAGCAGCTGGTTGGGTATCGTCTCTCACTTTCTTAGATTAGGCGGCGTTTGTTTCTTTCTTTCTGACTAACACACTCTCTGTGTGACTATTTGCTTTACCTGGCACATTGCCTGTGTTTGCGTACACGTGCTCTGCGGTGATTGTCCCTCTATTGCATTCTTCTTCTTGTTCCTCATCATCATCTGAGAAGATTATTCTCTGACTGACTCATTGCCAATCAGGTGCCATTGATCTCTCTCTCCCACTTCTTCTTTCATGACAATTAGCAGTGACATCTTTTCCGTTTTTTTCACTCCATCTCACTTCAAAAACACCTTTCATCGTGAAACTAAATTATCTTGATGCAACTTTGTCATCGAGTCTTGGCACTGAGTTGTTTCCTTCATTTGTCACTTGAACACTCGCTTGGCAGTTTGTTTTCTGAGCATGATAGATTCCTATGATCACTATGGCAAAGTTGTGACACTGTTAAGCGATCAGTAGCTTTCCTCTGCTGCTGCTGCTGCTGCTGCTGCTGAGGACCCACTTGCTGCCAAAAGTAGTGCTGTAGATGTAGTGCAGTAAAATGCATCCAAATGCTGAGATAGTGAGTAAGTGAAGATTAGCGCGCGAAGTAATGCGCTAGCAGGAGGCAAGCAAGCAGAAGATAAGGCAACGATCATCACGTGACTTGCGGTGACTTTTGCCCCTACCCGACTGCATCCACTAGATCAACTACTACTACTACTACTAATGGTGTCTACTTGCTACACCGACAACACTTGACATTTGCTCTCCTTCACTTGTCTGCTGTTCACTTTTACTTTTGTCCACTTATCTACTCGACTGTCTGTCTGTCTGTCTAGCCCCTCAGTTGACTTCAGTGGTGACAGTGTGACTTTAATTTATGGCCATTGTACTCTGTCATTCTTCTCTGTATTACCCAATTTGGGGTTTTCAATTGGCACTGTCACAATTGTTGAGAATTTCTCTCCCTCTTTTCTGTTTATTGACACTATTCCATCAAACAGTAGGAGTAAATGTGAATGCGGTTGTTTGCATTAAGGTTTCGACGACGACGATCACGTCCCAACTCATTGTCGTCTGGTGATCGTCGTCGTCGTTTGTTGTACTAAAAATGAACATCAGAGAGCACATGTTCCGTCGCAGGCACTACTACCACCAACCAGCCAGTCATTGCCTAATTGTCGCTGCCCAGCTGCAACGGCGGCACTTTTTGTTTGTCTGCTCGACTTGAGCAATATGTGTACGACAGCGCGGGGGTGAGAACAATGTGTGTGATGTGTGTGCATTTGTTTGTGGTCGTTTGAGTGGTCGTTGATGTCGCTAATTAGCTTAATAAACATCCAGGGTCGAGGACTGCTGCTGTTGGTGATGATGCCATACCAGGCAGTGCTGCTGCAGGTGTCCATAGACTGTGTCAGATAGCAGTGCACTACTCTTTTTTCCTCTTTTTAATCAGTTTGACACAACTAACTCCGAACTAGAAAAAAATGACGGTTACATTCGGTCAGAACTGAGACTGACACTACTGACACTTTGTTATCGCACTTGTTGACATTACCTTTTATTGATCATCTTTTTTCTTCTTTTTCTCCTTTCTCAAACAGGCAAGGAAGACATGAGCCCCTCGAACAGCGTCAACGGCTACGCAGTGGACAGTCTAGGCGGTGATCCGAAAAAGAAGAAGGGTCCCGCCCCCAGACAGCAGGAGGAGCTGTGTCTCGTTTGCGGAGACCGTGCCTCCGGGTACCACTACAACGCCCTCACATGCGAAGGGTGCAAAGTAAGTCGTGGGAAAAAGGCCCAATCATCCACTTACTGATTACTAACACATTATATTTTCCACTCACCCAGGGCTTCTTCCGGCGCAGCATCACGAAGAACGCCGTCTACCAGTGCAAATACGGCAACAACTGTGAGATTGACATGTACATGAGGCGCAAGTGCCAGGAGTGCCGCCTGAAGAAGTGCCTCAGCGTGGGCATGCGACCGGAGTGCGTCGTCCCCGAGTACCAGTGCGCCATCAAGCGAGAGGCGAAGCGGGCCATCAAGGACAAGGACAAGCCCAACTCCACCACCAAGGACCATGGGGGCATGAATGGCGGCGTTGGAGGCATTCAGTCGCCGCTCACGCCACAGGCGAACATGCTGCTCGAGGAGAAGCCACTGACGCCGATGACCGCCGTGGGCAGTCCGGCGGTGCACGTCGCCTCCGCCGCCTGGAATGGCGGCCCGAATGGCGGCGCCACCACACCCACCGCCGGCGGCAACCTCAACGGAGGCATTCCGCTGTCCACCCCGGTGACCACCCTGTCGATGGCCAGTCCGGTGGGGGCGGGCGGCACTGCCTGTCTGGTGGGCGTGACGGCAATAGAGGCAATGAACATTGAGGCGGGTCGGCGGCTGTCCGCTGAGCAGGAGGATGTTATCAAGAAGCTAGTCTACTACCAGGATGAGTTTGAGTCGCCCTCTGAGGATGACATCAAAAAGATTGCGGTAAGATATACTTGCTTGTTTTAAATTTTTAATTTTTATTTACTAATTACCATTCTTTTTCGTGCTTCTATTGTAGCCTTTCCCGATGGGCGAAAATGAAGACGACAGTCAGAAGAGGTTTCAACACGTCACCGAGATGACCATTCTCACCGTGCAGCTGATCGTAGAGTTCTCCAAGCGCGTGCCCTTCTTTGACCGCCTATTCAGGGAAGACCAAATTACCCTGCTCAAGGTTCGTCTGCCAAAATTAAATTAAGTGTTCTTTAAACTAATCTTTTACCTTTTGTTGCCTGCAGGCGTGCTCAAGTGAGGTGATGATGTTGCGTTGTTCCCGCAAGTACGACATTCGCACTGACTCGATCGTCTACGCGAACAATCAGCCGTACACCCGAGACAACTACAGCAGCGCCAGTATCTCCTACGTGGCCGACTCTCTGTTCAATTTCTGTCGGCGGATGTGCATGCTGAAGGTGGACAATGCCGAGTACGCACTTCTCACCGCAATCGTCATTTTCAGTGGTAAGTATCATCAGCAGCAATTACCACCCAGAGCACTAACAAATTACATTTTCTATTTCCCCATCTCAGACCGACCAGCCCTCTGTGAGCCCCGAAAAGTGGAAGACATTCAGGAGCACTACATTGAGACGCTACGGTGCTACGTGGACAGCCACCGCCCACCAAACAAGTGCCACTTTGCGAAGTTGCTGGGCATCCTCACTGAGCTGCGCACGCTGGGCAACATCAACTCGGAGATGTGCGTCTCCCTCAAAGTACAAAACAAAAAGTTGCCACCCTTCCTGGCCGAGATCTGGGACATTCAGGACGCATAGTTGGACTTTCTTCTATTTCTACCGCATCTCTCTCACCTTCTCTCACTCTCTTCACATACAAACAAAAGCACGCAAAAACCGATCGTCACCTCGTGGTACATCCTCCTTCTCATCACTCCTCATCACCTGCATTCTCTCCATCACTTCTTCTTCTTATCTCATCATTTCTTTTCACTTTTTCTACGGCGACTACTTCAGCAACTCCCTCTCACTTTTTTTCAAAAGCTCCTCTTTCAAACAAACACAGATACACACCGGAAATACTTCCATCATCAGATCAGAATAACCTAAAAAGCAGCAAACACCACAGTTCAAACAACACCTTTTTTGTTTCTTTCTTCTTTTCTTTTTCTTCTTCTTTTGGGACCTTCTTTGCTTACTCGTTCATTGGCGTCATTAACCTTTCTCTTTTGTTATGTCATGTTGTGCCTGTTTTTCGTTGGTTAAGCTCTACAAAGATATATTATAAATACTACAAAAACACAAATTCACACACAGGACACCTACACACTTGGTCTATTCATTTGAACTCAAATGGCGCTAAACACACACAGACTCAACATCCACACTGTCATCCCCCATCTCTCTCTCTCTATCATCACCTTTCTGTCAAATATTTCTATTTTATTTCGTTGTTCACCCTCGTCACCATCATCACCATCATCAGCATCATCATTCACACTTTCAATCGCTGAACTCACATCTCCTTCCTTCATTTTTTCTATTTTGCTCTACTATTATTTTTTGTCTTTTAATTTAATTTTGATTTTTATATTATATATTATACTTCTTTCATCACTCACACACCCACATACTTTTCCCTTTAAAAGCTCTCCTTTCCCCTCAATCAAATTGCATAAATGGATACATTTTTATTATTTTTAGTTTTTTTATTTCTTGGTTGTTATTCCCAAGCCCATTCAAAAACATGTTCCCCGTCAGCAAAAATTCCTTTTTACAATTTGGCTATAGATAAGAAAAAGTAGTACGGCTAGATGCTTTTGTAACACAAACTCAGGTGTGAAACCATTTTTATTAGTTTGTGGTACAAGGCAGAGATGCCTGTGCGCACACTTAGACATTAAGCTTTCTCCTAAACTGGTGCCCACAAAGTCACAGCCACTGGTGTCAGTTTGCTTGGTCAGTTTGTCGTCAATCCGATCCCTTTACAAGTTTGAGGCTGCCTGGCCAGACAAACAACTCACTTTAAACCAAATCACTGTCAACAATGCCCAACAACAACTCACTGTCTCTCTCTCTCTCTCTCTCTCTCATCCAAAACTTCCGCCCTCTCTGCTACCAATCTTTAAGTTCTCTTTTGAGTCACTCAAATCAAAGCAACCACTACCAAGACCACCAAGACCTCTTGCTGATGAAACTTTTTCTTTCTTTCTCTTTCTTTCTCTACACTCTTTCTTTCTATACGGCTTTACCTCAGCACGCTCAGCTGTTGACCGACGCCCTCTACAAGCGGCCACAAACGGCTAACTCGCCAACTCCTTCACCACCTACAGCATATTACCTTTTTTGCATCCCCTTTTTTCGGAACACTTTTTACTACTTTTACTCTTTATCATCACATTGAAACATGATTTCAGTAAAGTTTCAAACTAGGAGAAGTGTAAAATATCACAATAGAAACAAAGTGACGACCACCACAGCCTGTTAAACTACTACCTTACGCCCAACACTGACCAACCTTACCGCATCATCATTATCACCCTCATCATTCACCAACAACACCAGTCTTTGCTATAATAGCACCATTAATAAGTAGCCTAAATTTTATTTCTTAAACACCCAACTTGATCTCAAGTCGTATCCATCTTTGCAAAATGCAAGCATTTTTTGCTTTTATGTTAATTTCTGCTTTTATCCCTACATGAACGCACCACTTTTACCACGCGCAAAAAACTTTTATTTCTGTATACAGAAAATCTATTTTTCTGTTTAATTGTTTTTATTTCTTTTCTTGATAATTCACCACAAAATACAAACTTCAAATTAGATTTCAACAATAGAAAATCACCACACTCACACACATCTTTTTCTTCAATATTTATTTTCGTTTTATTTTTGTAAAAACAAAATACTACTTATATCATTCTAATTTTTCTGATTTTAGTCGCCACAAAAATCTCAACTGCAATATTTTTATAACACAACCAAGCCCTATATCTCTGTTTTCTCCTTTCTGTAATTAGCATAACTTTTCTCACAAACACACATTCAAGAAGCTGATATCTCTTTATTCTCTCTGGAACTAAACTTTGTATCACCTTTGTAAAGCCCATCACAACATTATCACCACATCCTGCAAACTCCGCTCACTAAACTATCCTCCGTCAGGCCGAAATGGTTAATGGCAGTGCTCCGTGTTTTGATTGTTCCACCCGTGTGCCTACTACCCCAGCAAACACCAGCAAAACATTGGGTTTTGTGGTGAATTTTATGTTGTTGACAACCGCCCCGAACAGTACAACAAAAATGTCGGTGTTTTGAGATATTGAGACATATTGAAAATGCAAGCGGACAAAACGCACAAAACGCTTGTAGATAACTCAAAATCATCCCAGTTTTTACCTTTATTTATTTTTATTTATTGTTAACCTTAAAATGTACAAACAGCAAGATAGGCCACTGCAGTTTTTGCTCTAGCTTCAAATGAGGTAATGAAACAACTTACGTGAATAGTGATTGAGCCACTTCAAAAAATAGATTTTATGTTGTTACCTCGTTTCACATTGAATTGACTGATTTGCGGACAAACTCAAAATCGGACACGTATACACGACTTCATTCGGCCCCATCGTCTATTTTTCTATCACTACCATTTGTCAGCAAATTCTTGTGGTGCTCCTAAAGAGAGAATGGATAGTCAATGAAGATGCCATTTGTTGACTGTAATCATCACTTCATCACATCATCCTTTATTGCAACTCACTGTCATCATCTTCATCATCATCATCAACATTCTTACACAAATCTCTATAACATGTTTATATTAATATTGAGTCATCGATTTTTTGTGTACTATTACAAACTCAATTACTTACAAATAAAAACACAAATCTTTGAAAAATGAAAACAATCGTTGACAAGTTTTTACAAATAGTCAGTGCAAAAATTGGCTATAGGTTTTTTTTATTTTACACTAAAACAAAGTACAAGGTTTTACTTGATCTGGGTTTATCGTTGAAACATTAAAATAATTTGCTTGCAAGCATGTAGAGCAACAAAGTGTGCTTAACCTAGATTACCTAGTTGACTTTTACTTGATCCAATCAAACTAACCAAGGTTTTCACAATGCAGTTTATCACTACCGTAAATTATTGTGAAAAGCAATAAACTGCTTTTTCAATTGTAATCTGAACTCGTCAAAACATAATTTTATCATATGAACATATTATTATGATGACTGTTGTTGCAATTGTTAGTGTATTTTTTAATCCAATAAGCATTCAACTTTTTTTTAATAAAATGAGTTTATATATTTTTAGTCTGCTCAAAAGCCTCATTTTGCATCCAGAACTTGCAAAGCACGAATGTTGTTTTCCACAATCATTGACTCCCATTTAAAAGTTGAACACTATGCCTGTTCAACAAGTCAACAAAAGTCTAGGACTTGTTTTGAGCCTCTTGTTTCTGTTGTGTTGTGACAGTCAATCTGTTGATGGTCCCAGCATTTTAGAAATCTACTACTCACCACTCAGTAACATAGATGGTGATTACATTACTTCACAGCTGGTACCACAGTATCTAAATGAAAACGTTGATTTAAAACTTTTTTTGTGGCCATATGGTGATGTGCAAATAATTTCCGATGAAAATGGAACCTTCTACTGTCACGGTGCTGAAACAATTTGCGAGATTAGTTTGATTCACGTAATTTATTTTGCATCAAACACTACATATTTTATTTGACTGTTTCATTTTATCCGGTAGTACTGCTCTGAGGAAGCTTCAATCAACATGACACAGTTTGTGACTTTTCTGCAGTGCTACTTCCAGTCGGAGCACTTTCCCGTAGACTTGCTGGCTGCCAGTGAGCAATGTCAGAGTGAGACCTTCTGGGAAGTTGTCAAAGCTTGTGCCGTCCATCCAGATACATTTGTTTCCTTTGCAACTGATGTCAGAGTCACGCAAGACCTTCGGCCACTACCAGTTACCGAACAGTCACTCGGAGTCATTCTTAACGCGCAGTACTCGCGTTTGGCAGCTGTTGATCTGGAGAAGGCCCTGTGTAGAATCAATGTAAGATTAAAAATAATTCTTGTTTTTTATTTTAAATGAGTTTTTTCAAATCTTGGAATTCAGGCAACCAACATTTGGAGCTGTGCATCGACCATTCAGTACAAAGAACCTTCAGTTCAATTTTTTTACATGTTAGAAACAATAATTGATTTGAGCGAGTTGCAAGCATTGCTTGACACAACTTCCACAATCGATATACTTCCTAACCCAAACGAATTAGCTAGGTGTCAAACAGCTGCTCTTGATCCTTTATGTTTCAACTATTATTTTCACGTAAATTACTTTTTTTTAACTTTTAAGCAGTAATTCAATTAATTTTTAGTGGTGCATTTACGAGCTGTTTTCCAGCGCAAAACAACTCGATTTGTTTAGGTGCATGTTTTTACCTGGACAAAAACAACAACGTAGTCCTGAAGAGTGCTTGTCAGATAGCGAACTCAATACTACTGTACATTGTGTAAACCAAATCATTTCCTCCGGATTGCCAACGTTACTGCAAAATTTTCAAAACAAGCTGAACCAAGAAGTAGTCGCCCTGGAGCAACGTCCAATTGAGGTGCTAATCAACGGGAAGTCCAATGTAAAGGCAAACAGTGGAAGCTTACTAGAGGAAGTTTGCTACAACTACCTTCATGTTGACAATGAAACACTGGGTTGTGCTGTCAGCCGACCAAAGGTGCAAGTGTTCTACGAGCCGAAAGAAAGTTTGTTCATCTCCAAATTTGCCCACTTTATTCCCCTCGCTCGGTTTGCGCCTTTTGAAAGCATTGCCGACTTTGAGTTCATTCCCTATCCGACTAATGCTACGTACACCAGTGACGGTAAGTACAGTTGTCCAGAGACGGATAACGGCCAGTGTATGGCCACCTGGATTCACGTGAGTAAAAGTTGATATTCCTGTATTCTACAAATTCAAACAATTTTCTCATATTAGGGATGCATACTGAAGCTGCACTTCACCAGTTTACAGGATCAGTTTAACTTTATGCGCTTTTTTGTTTGCACTTCAAAAAAAGAAGAAACCGATCCAATGAAGCAGGCTGAAGAGTGTGTGAATGAAGTGTATGACTACGGATCACATTTTTGGGAATCACTAGTGGACTGTGCGGAAAATGACAACTACATCAAAGATGAGCTTCACAACAAAACAGATCTTATTGAGCTAAAAGTGATGCCGGAAATAGTGATAAACGGTCAGGTGAAGACGACTGAAGTGGGTGACCACCTTCTGCACTACCTTTGTCATCAGGCATCGCCCATTAAACCGAGAGTTTGCTTTGAAATCGATGACACACCGACGAGTGTTTTGAGGAGAACAATTCGCTTGAAGGTTTTTCTGGACGGTGAAGATGAGCATCACAGTGCGCGGGAGTTTATGCTCACTCAGGTGAAACCTTTACTGGAAAACGGACAGTCAACTAGATCGGCCGCTCTACACCTGCGAGACCTTATCGAGTGGAGCTTTATTCCCTGGGGCAGCTCTACCTACAACGAAACTACTGGAGAGATGAGTTGTGTTTCCAAAAGTAATAGCACCGGCTACAACTCCACCGTTTCACCTTCTATGGACTGCCTAATCAACAGCATCCTCACCTGTGCCGGCAAGGCCGTGCACTCCACCCGAGATGCTTACCAGCTCGGAATGCGAGATAATCGCCTTCGGATTGTCTCATTCGCAGTCTGCTTCTACGAGTCGCCCCAATGGCAGTTCAGTCCACTAAATGCTGCAAAGGAGTGCATAGGGAAGCTTTCCTCATTGGAGGCAGCCTACACTCAGCTTGAGCAATGTGCAGTTCAGGACTCGACAAAGACGGTGTTTCTTCTCCAGATGAAGCGGCAAACAGAGAACAATTACCCGCAGTTGGCAGTTTGTATGAACTTTTGATTCTGTAAATTTGCTTTTTTCGCTAACGTGTTTTCCTTAAAATTTTCTACGCAGTTCCAGCGGTGAGTGTAAATCAACAAATGCCTCAAGTGGTAGATAACCTAGGTCAGCAATTGTGCTCGATTTTCGAAAATGTGCCTGAACCTTTGCGGCCATCAGAGTGCATCAAAGATCAAGAAGAAACAACAACTCAGGGCAATAATGGCAATAAACCACCCAATAAACCACCCAATGGAAAAGCTGAAAGCCTAACAACAACGGTTTTTGCATTTTACTTTCTACTGACTCTTACAACTATCAACTTAGCTTTTGATTTCTTAAACTAAACCAAAAATTTTTTTATTTATCTATTGTACTGCAGTAATAACCAATTTTTCCTGTTTTTTTAATTTTTGAAATAATAAAAATTCGATTTGTAAACATGCGCTGACATTTACTTATCTGAAAGTTGACGTATGCTTATTTTAGTTTTCCAGTGTGTTTTGACAACTTTGTCATTTTTAAACTTTTGATTTCTACTTCTTGTGTATCGTTTTTTGTTTCCACTAAACTTTGTCTTCACCTTGCCTCTTTCATTTCTCAGTCATGACCTTTGTCAAGCAGGCTCAAGAGCTGATCAGCGACCCTGAGGTGTACCGCCTCTTTGACGCAGTGGCCGCCAAGGTAGACGCCATTGTGGAGTTGATGGCGGAAAAGCGTCATTCTGCAGTGGCCATTCTCAAGGACTACACTGATGGACTAATGGAGACCATGGAGGGACAGTTGAAGCCGCCGGCTGAGGTTGAGGTAAGAGCAGTTTATTTGAGCCACTTTCTTTGCCACTTTTAACTTTTTATCAACAGTTTTACAGCAGCTCTGATGACGAGGATTTTGAAAACGTAAAAAAAGAAACTGTCAAAGAGCTCACTGGTGGACAACAGCTGGACTGCAATCTCTTTACCACCACCTCCACTGACTGAACTGGCTAAAATTTTCAAAACATCAAATTAAAGATGAAAAAATGTTTTATTTTTTTGACTTGTAACTTTCCTTTATTACTAAATTGTTTGCACAGTAAAAATATAAAAACAAAAACATCAACGTGCAACCTAACTTTTCCTCAACAGATTACATCATCTGCAACTCTCTCCGCCTCTGCTCCTCGTCAATGTACAGGCTGAAGATGAACAGGAGGTAGCTAGAGTAGCCAACAAGAAACTGGAGAACAAAACAAAGACAAATAAAGTCTAGGTTTTCATAAGCAACCTTCTTCAGCAAACCTTTTGAAGTGAGCTGGGAGAAATTCGTCCCACCACGCCGACCGTATAGCAAAATGGTTTTGTGGTGTGCACCAGCTCGTACATGCTATGAAGTTTCAAGTGCTGCAAGTTCAACTTTCTATTGTAGTTTTTAACTTGTTACAACAGTAAAGTTCACAAGTTTATTGGCGGTCCAGAAATTCGCAAGTTAAGTTTTTTAAACTTTTTACAAAAGCTCAGTCAAGTTCCTTTTGCTCGCTTCAAAACTTAACTGGGCACCGCTTACATTTTTTAAAAGTTTGTTCAGTGGGTCACCCTGACAAAACTTGGGAACCTTCTCACCGCAAACCTATCCTAACTCAAATTTTTCTCAAATTTTGTTAAGCTTTTTTACAGCAAATGTTAAAAATTTCAAAATTTTTTTATTGTGTATAATTTGTGCACAACTTGTATTTTTAAATAACTTTATTTTGTTTAATTTTGTTTATTTTTTACAATTAAAAATGTATGCATTTTTTATTTAAAAGTTTAAAAAGCTTGTAGACAACTACTTTTACTAAATAGATCAAATAAATTCTTAATAAAACTTCTCAATTTAAAGTTGTTTTGCGCACAAAGCAAAACATTAATTTTTTAAAAATGGTAATTAGCATTTCTAAAGTTCATTTTTATTCAAAAATAAAAAAGTTGCAATTTTATAGGCAAAATGTGCTTGTACTTACAATAAAACTAACGTCAGTCAAAATCTAAATTTTACTTTTTGTCAAAAATTGTAAATAAAAAAACTCCAGTTATCCCAACATTCTAATAAAACATATTTGTTTACAGCAACTTTGCTATAAAATCACTATGATAAGCTTATTTCTTTCAAAGAGTTTTTACACTTTTTCACAAAATATTTTTTCAAAACCACCTTACGCTTATTGGGCTTTGTACTACTTAGACGTTTTAATATTTTTTTACTGCACACCAAGATTATTATTTATTTATGTAGTACTAATTGACCAAAATAAAGTAGAATACTATCGTTTTGTTGATCCTGCAATTAGTTTTTTCTCAAACATAGACCCATTTATGTCTATGCTCATTTGGTTCTTGGCCCTTTTTCACATTTTTGCAAAAACTTGTATTACTAAAATTGATATCAAGTCATTGGTTTGGCAATTTTGGCACAGTGTGATTGTGCAACTTCAAGATGACTACCATAAATGTAAACTCAATCAGGTAGAGCTGATGGCAGTAAGAAAGTTTAGTCAAGAAAACTTGATTGAATTATTACAGCATAAATTGCCATTGATTTGCTCTTTAGTTCCAAACTGTGCCCTACAATTGGTAACTCAATTTGGTTCACCTATTTTTGTTTGGATAAAAATGAAAAATATAAATTTAGAGCAATTTTACAAACAGAAACTTTTTGGGCTTCCTAACATTTCTAACCATTGCAAAAGAAAAACGACATTATTTTTGGTTTTGATTGACCAGTTATCTTATTGTGTGCAAATTACTATTGGTAAATAGTTATATACTTTTAAATTTAAACCCAATTAAATTTTTGACAGGTCTCATGACAGTTTCTTTTGTATGGATCTATCGTAAAGAAGTTTTTGGCGGTTTTTCGTGGTACATTAACTTATGGAGTGTTTATGAGATTATTATCCTGTGGTACGAAATTATTCGTCTGCTGCAAACTGCTTTCTTCTTTATGAACGCCAGCATTCTTGCGGCCCTGGTTCAAGGTGGCCATTGCAAAACCATCACAAAAGAGTTGCGCAAAGTTATAACTGCTGCTAGAACTGACCAAAGATTTACTCGTTTACACCCTGAAGAGGCGGTTAAAGTGGCCAGTTTTCTCTCTGAACACAATGCCGTTTCCAGACTAGTTATGGAAGGCAATCGAACACTGTGGGGAACTGTTATGGCTGTGTTTTTACTGACAAATGTTCCATTAAATTGCTACGTTCTAAGTCAGATTGTACTCTCTGGTACGAAGACAATGATTGAAGTGTTGTCACTCTATGCCATTCTGTTGATTCAACTGTCTGCTTTTGCCGTCACAATGTGGCCCCTATCGTACACTTGCAAGCAAATTCATGCATCACAAAGTACGATAGTTTCTATTCAGCCACATTTAAACAGTCGCTGGATTGTTATCAAATGTAAGCTGGATGCTCTCAAAGAAAGACTAAATTGCGGTCCAAAAGTCGCCGTAACGATAGGGCCCGCAAGGAGTGTGACAATGGAAACACTATCAGAGGCAAGTAAAAAGTAAAAAAGATATTTTTTTAAACTTTTGTTGATTTAGTTACTTGGAATATATTTTGCATTTCTTCTTATGGTATTTTCTCAGCAACTAGCTAAAAGAAGTCGGCATTTTTAAAACTGTTTTATTTTTAAAAAATAACTTTATGCAGAAAAAAGTTTTCTTTACATGTTCAGTGTTTGAATTTGTTTTTTTAAAAATCATTAAACAAACAAAAAATTTAATATTTAGTATGCCAATTTAAATAAAAAATTGTAGTAAATTTTAAATTTTAATTGCAATGTTATTTCTAAAATTATCTAGATGTTTTTATAGCGCAAGTCGTGAAGTGTTTGATAGACCATCTTCCTTCTGGTACAACTATTATTGTGATCTAGCAGTTTTTATCTACGGAAGCTCCCGACTTTTTTATCTCGTTTGGAAAATGTGTCAAATAGAAACAATCAAAAGTGAATTAGTATCCGCAACCTTCTTTAGTAGAAACCCATTTATGTTTATGATCATCTGGATATTTGGAGCGTTTTACATTTATTGTAAAACTGCACTTACAAAAATAAACGTTTCTGAGCCAGTGTTTCAATTTTGGCGTCAATTGATAGTGCAGCTTCAGGATGACTACCATCAATGTGCACTAGATGCTACTCAACAGGAAAACATTTTGCAAAAGCATGTAGCAGAAATCCAAGCCAAAGAGAGACAAGCTGTGGCAGGGATCTGCTCGGTTGTGTCCGAAGCTACGTTTTGCTGGTTCAGGTTCGTGCTGGGGTTCTCGCTAACCTAACCTGTTCAGAGGGTAGCGCAAGCAGGCGTCCCACCGACTCAGCGCTATGGCTCTGAGGCCGTTGCTGTTGATGGTGAATACGAATGAATGATGACTGCTCCTTAGTCCAGCGTATGCACATAGACCAGAGGGAAAAACTCGGCGAGGTACTCAAGATCGGGTGACTGCAGTGGCCGGTCCAGCGTATGCACATAGACCGCCGGGCGAGTTCGGGTGCTTCAAGATCGCTCTAGATGACGCAACAATTTACTCGAGATCTGTTCTGCTTCAAGGTCTGATTCGCGCTGTCGCAGCGAGCGGCAGCGTGATCTGTTTTAATGACTGCCCGCCTGGGGGCGCTCGTTGCGGATAGATCAATAAATGAAATGACAATGGGCCGCTAGTCGGCTTGGCTAGATATGGGAGTACTAAGCTAAATGAAATAAGGGCCAGAGATAATGGGCCAAATAGGAAGAATAATAAAGGGAAATAATAAACGAATAACACCACCCCACAGTAAAACAGGTATGGAAACAAAACTATTTTTCCATTAA
>JAALOO010000452.1_pt1 | contig 36972 bp, 28 predicted proteins | sample 7257641 | NCBI WGS metagenome assembly JAALOO01 (sample SAMN14085613, study PRJNA598686) | mite metagenome | biome: ENVO:01001000; feature: ENVO:01001002; material: ENVO:01001226; isolation source: single female mite from University of Michigan culture on fish food culture... ...
AGAGAGAGAGAGAGAGAGAGAGAGAGAGAGAGAGAGAGAGAGAGAGAGAGAACGCCAAGCCATTGAGAAAGCAGGCCGTTTGAGAAGATTTGAACTGCGCTGCACTGCGAGTAAGTCCAGGCAACAAGAGAGCAATTCTCAAAGTGGTTTTGGGTAATTAAAGAGTTGACTGAATAAGAGCAGAGAGCAGATGAAGTGAACAGAGTGAAACACACTGCTCTGACCGTAAACCTAATGAATGCGTCGCTTTTATTGTTCTCTACTGAGCTGCTTTGAATAAAGTGGCAAAAAGCTTCGTTCAAGCGTTCTAGGGTGGCTGCTTTCTCAAGAAAAGCAACTGCCTTCTTCTTCTGTACATTCAGTCTCTGGGAGTAGTGGAAACAAAGAATGGTCGGTGTCGAGGGAAGTGCTGTCATGCACTGGCTTCGGATTAGAATGAGAGGATGATGATGAAGACATTGAGCCGTTGTAGACGACGCTTCAAAAACGGCAGCCTGCTTTGACGCACTTAGTTTTTTCCGGCAGTTGATTGAATTAGTGAGCAAAAGTGGAGAGAAAGTAAGAGTGGAAAGGAACGGTAATTTGCGGTTCGCTGAGCTTGAAAGCTGGTAATGTGTTTGATGCTTGAGGAGAACAACAAAAGTATCCCTTTGAGAAGGGGCAACGTGCTTTCTCTCCCTTCTTTTCCCTCAATGATGCTAGTTTCTGCTGTGATTGTTGTTGCTCAAGAAAAGTTGTTGCAATTCTGTTATACTAACTGAGGAAGTATGGTTATGGATGTAGGAGAAGTTGTAGTTCCAGCTAATTAGGTCGAGGATTAGGCACACCGAGATTTGGTGACTGTGATGTTTGGCGCTGTGTTAATTGCACCATTCACTTTACATTGAACGTGTCGCTGTTAATTTAGCAGCCTCGGTACAATATTCACTGACTAATTGTCTTTCTGGAACAGTGTGTCTCTCCTGTGTTTGTGCCGTTGAATTTTCATTTCACTGTGAACTTCATGTCTACATTTCTGCTTGATTTATTTTGTTTTTCAAATGTTGCAACAGTAAACTACGGTAGCAGTTTGGCGCTAGATAAAATGGAAAGAGACAAATTAAATTAGCCTGCAGAATTCAGGCCAGCAGAGTGCGACAAAGTTTTGAATTTGAATTAATTAGCAAAGAGGAGAGCGGTGAAGGAGAGAAAGAAAGACTAGTCCTTTGAGCCAGGCAAAACCGATCGTGTTGAGTTGATTCCTCCTGGGAACGGCTTCAACTCGACTAATTACGAGACAGCTCATTTGCCAAGTCCTGGCATCAAAAAGCAGGCATTTTCTGGTAGTTTTGCAAGTGCAGCCAGCTGAATAACAACAGCGAAATCGAAAGCATTTCTGGTTTTGATCTAGTCGTTGTGTCACATCAGTCCAACTGTTTGCAGCAGCTAAATGTACAACTAATTCAATTTCTGGTTAGCGGCGGCAGTTGAATTGCAGGCAGTTCGAAGCTCAGTTTCCGGCAGCAGTTTGGCGGTAGTCAGAGTCGTAGCCAAGTTCCGAGGAAACGGAAAACCAAACGTTAGGCTGCTGAAGAGAACTTAATCAGCTAAAGCAAATAGTCGGCTTTTCAGCTTTGTCAGTCTGTTCCAAAAGTAAGAGGAATACTAGAGATGAAAAACTTTTGGGTACTCCCCGTTCTCTTTGTCATTTCTGTCTGGTGTCAGTCAACATTTTCAGCTTCAGATAGTGACAGCAATTCTGCTGACCGACACGAACATTGATGTGTGTGCGTAGGTACAAACATTGGACGGTTGAAAGGGCAGCAGACAGCACGGAGAGACAAAAAAGAGGAAGCAATGATCGACCGGTGGACTGGACACGCACATGTCTGCCAGCTGCAATGTTTCGGAATAAGTGCAATTTGCACAGTGCATCTTTGCACACTAGTCAGGTACTGTCTGCAAACTTACTGCCACCTACGGGTCCCGATAGTGGCTCCCCGGTTGGGGCGTCAGTGTCGGTGACAGTGGTAATCAGCATAAAAGAGCAATTAGAGTGGACACGACAGAGAGACAATCGTCACTGCCGCTGCTGCTACTCAGGGTAGAGGTACTGCTGCTCAGCCGCCTCAGTTCGGGTCACTTTCTTTCTTTTCCCTCATTTACTCATTCACTCACACACTCTCTCTCACATGGTCTCTTCTCGACCCCAGGAGCTGCTGGTGGGCAATAAAAAGGCAAAGTGAGATGAGGGAGAACAACGTGATAGAGCAGCTTTTACGGCCTGTTAGGCACTGCTGTCTGCTGTCTGCAATGTTCCTGGATCGTTGACGCGTCAGTGAGTGGAGTTTGCGGTAATTGCCGCATGGAGAAGGAGGAAAGCAAGTGAAAGCAAAGTGTATTGGTCAATCTTTGCATGGCTTTGCTCGTCTACGGTGATCGAGATAAAATTAAATTGCCTGGCACTTGTCGAGGGGTGAACCTTCAGCTGTTTCTCTGTTCTCTGCGCACTGTGGTGAATTGTCAAAACTGGCAGTCAAATGTGCTAGTTATGACTCTATTTAGTCAGTGCTGTTGCAGCTATTACACTAGCAAATACACAGTGTAGGTCGTTTTTATATGACCATCGTTTCTAGTGGTAGGGAAACAGAAAGAAGACACTAAATCACAACCTGCAAACAGTGGCAACTCGGGGTGTCAGTGGGTCCATTTACACGTACTCAATATCAACACCTTTCATCCAAGCAGAGAGTACTGTCTTTGTTACTTTTTTTGCAACCATCAAGCAAAAAGTTTATTAGTTTCAACTTTTTTTTTCAATGACGTTATAAAGTTTTTGCAAAAAGTAGCAGAGCACACAAAAGTAGTAGTAGTAGTAGTAGTAGTAGTAGTAGTAGTAGTCACTGTTTGAGGCCGGAAGACTGCCAATTTATAAAGCAATTGAACGTAAAGAGAGTTTTTTAGACGCTAATAATAATAAAACAACTAATAATAGACGAAATGATAATAAAAATAAAATGACTAAATATATTAAAAATGCATAGTCAAGCAAGGCAGTCGAGGGGGTAGTGGAGGCACTGAAAGGAAAGATAAACAGAGTGTCAGTCGGGCTCAGGTGCATTCTCAATTGAGGTCGAGTACCCTCGCCAAACCATCAGCGCTGAAACCTAATTTAAAGCTAAGCTAATTTGTAGTCTTTTTTCTCTTTTCAATTCACAGGTGCCAATTCACTGCAAAAGGCACCACCGCCAGCAAATCCAATTTTCTTTCTCTCCTCCTTTTCCTTCCATGCCAACCGCAAATATCGGAAATTCACTGCATTACCGACCGTACACCGGGCGTTTGATTCGTTTGCTGTTGCTAATAAGCGGTAATAATAATAATAAAAACAATGTCTACAACATCAGCGACAGTTAGCCAGGTTGTACAAATAACAAAAAACGAGAGAATGCATAATGGCGCTCAAATATTTGAGAAAAAAAAGCGATAAAAACAAAAAAATGAGTGAAAGGTTATTGCAAATATTGGAAATATGAAAAAACAAAACGAGAAAAGCAATAATTGAAACTGGTGTTCGAATGTCGCGTGGATGTACCGAATACGAACGAACGGAAAAGGAATATAGCACAATCGTTTTCTAGTATTTTGTTTTTCAACTTTAGTGTCTTCTCAGTCGTAATCTGCAATTTCGATATTACTTTTTTCGTTTGTTGCTTTAGCTTGGTCGTAAAAGTCTTTTCTATAAAAGTCTAAATCTCAAAAGTGATTTAGAATTATCGTAATAATATGTAATAAAAGTAAAGCTGAAATTACCCTAAAATGGCAAGTGACACAATGTAAGCTATAAAATATCAGTACCAAAAGTAGGGCAAATTTATAAAGAAAAAAATATCGGAAACTAATTTATAGAAATTTTTCTGAAATTTAAGTAAAATTAAAACACTGATATGAATACAAAGTATTTTAGAACGACTGCTAAACTAAATTTAAATTTGAATATAAAATATAATAAATAAACTGCCTAAAATTGTTTTTGTATTATGTACAAGTGCAATGATCAATTAGAATCTCTACAAGCAAAAACATGACTAATCTAAAAATAGTTTTTAAAGTTTTCATATCTGCAAACTCAAATCAAAGCAGTTAAAACAAATTCAAGGCTAAGTTTGAAAAAGTATAAAATATATAAAAATCCGTTTACTAACCTCAGCATTCAGTGGAATTCTAAAAAAAATTGTAAGTGCCGAAAATGAACCAAAAATAGTCAAAGGGACAATATTTCACCCGGCACAACAAAACGAGATGGCAAATGAGGATGTCACTGGTGGAAAACGATGTCGACACTGAAACAGGACAGTAAATGGATGGTAAATGGATGGCAATGAAGTGGAGGAATGAAGAATGAACGGTCCCTTTGCTTGCACTACGATGTGCTCACCAAGACGACCAGAGAAGCACTGAGGCGAATTCTGAAGGGAGCACATGTTTGTCCGCACTGAGCCACTGAGCCATCGAACCCAAGCAGACTAGCCACAGTACCAGCAGCACCAGCAGACAACCCTGCACTCTCACATGCACACTTCACTGACAGACATTCTCCTCCTCCTTTTTCTCCCTTTTCTTCTCCCCTTCTTTTCTTTTCAGAGGCTGTCATTTTTCGTCGTCTGCACTCGCTCTTTCTCTGCTCTCTACATTGTAACTGTAAACCGATGAAGCAGAGCTTCGTCATTAGCTGTTCGCCGCTATCTGAGCGTTCAAATTGAGAGGGGGTAAAGGGGAGGGGTGCAGGGAAGGCGAGATATGACGCGTGAAACCGGTGAGTGCTGTCGCTTTCTTCCCCTCAGTGTCCATGTGTGTCTGCTTGGGGGAGGGTAGAGCTGCTGTGTTTTAGAGCGCGTGCAAGCAGGGCTCTTTCCTGGCTGGCAAAGGAACTCAGCAGAACTGTTAGGCCGAGTTAGGTCGAGCTGTGACAAGATGTGACATGCTGCAGGCCATTTGTGGGTCAGGTGCTGATGGATGCACTTGCAGACTGGCAGAGACATTGTCACCGACAACTGACAACTGTCACAATGTCACAACTCCCCTCAGCTACGCTTGAAAAAGCCTGTCAAACTGACTTTGCTGACTTGAATCGCTTCAATTACATTCGAATCAAGAGATTTTAAATTAGATTGACAATAAAGCGCTTTACTAAAGATAGCAATATAAAAAGTTTTAGTTTTCTTGATTTTTATGATAAAAAAAACTTAATTTTCTATCCATTTGTAAGATTGCACCACTGCCAACAAAGTCATTAGTTGCCAAAATAAGCTTGTATAGTTTTTCAAATCGTTTGCATTAAACTAAATTAGTGTCAAGATTTTTTGTTTAAACAAATTTAAAATCATTTCTAAAATTTCTTTAAATTACCATATTCTTCATTTTGCTTCACTGACATTTTTCTAAATGTCATTTTTCATTAAAAAGCACACCGACACATATTCACCCATCTATCGTCTTCATTTCTTTTCATTTCGTTTCTTTATTTTTCATCTACTTCTTAACAATATGTAAATTTTTTACTTATCCAAACAGAATCGCCTCCTGTGTTTGCTTAAAATGCAACAAAAATTTGCATATCTAAGATGTTCTTCTTGGGTTTTAATATTTTCACTTTTGGCAACTTTCTCTTTACTTTTACGTAGTACGTATTTTTTCAACACACGGCTATTAAACCTTTTAGTATTTTTATATTAATTCAAACTCGCACACATAAACTTATCCAAATGTGTTGTTTGTTTGTTTTTGAGCCCGGGCAGCATTTGTCAATGCCATTGAGCAAATATGGCCGACAAAAAAGATTTCTAATCCTTTATATGAGTAGACAGTGCTGCGAAGTAGTTCAGGAAATCAAACGGTCACTGGCATTTCCGTTTTCCGGCAACGATGTAGCTTGTTTGCCATTGACTATGTTTTACTTTTTTTTAACAATCAATCAACACGGATTTGTTGTATTATTCCAACAGTAGAATTCAATTTATATTCAATGGATGACTTTTAAACAGTATTTATGACCACAAGATTTCAAAAATTTTATTTTTTGTACTTAGTTAGCTAGCTAGCTATTTTATGCAAAATTTTTATTGTATAATAATTTTTGAAACACACGCAAAAAATAATAGTTTTGTTTATTAATCATTTTTAAAAAATTCAATTTATACAAACAAAAAATCAATATAGTTTTTTATTAATAATTTTGTTTTAAACATAATTTTTTCACAAATTTCTAAAATCAGCAAACTTTGTAAAATATTTTTAAATTTTTGTTTTTGAATTCATTTTAAAAATTTTAATTTAATTTAAAACTTTTTTCAAAACTAAAAATATCGTTCATCATTTATTGTCATTGCAAACTGCAAAGTAATGCATATTTTTTTTAAAATCGTTTTTTGCGCAGCTTCATTACTGTTTTTAAACTAGATTTTCTAAACAATTTTTATATTTATTGATATTTATATTTTGACCAAATGATTGATGAGAAGGTTGCAAATATTATTTATTTGCTTTATAGCTGCTATTATTAGGCATAGTAAAGAAACCAAAGGAATGGTGTCAAAAAGCGTTCCAAAGAATAGACTAGCTTTTTATTTATTTTCAATTTTTGCAGTTTATTGAATATCATTGAATAAATACATGTAAAGCCAAATTACCAAAAAATAAAATTAGATAAAAATTGAAAATAAAAAACAAAAATTTATGATATAGTTGCGATGCAAACATTTAAATGTAATTATACTTTCAGAAATCTGTTTGAAAAAAATATCTTTTACATTTTTGCATTTTTTCTCTGTTTTAATAGTTTTGTAGATAAAAGTTTAATATAACTTTATAAAATTGTCAAATTTTAAAAAAATAATATGTTTTTTATTAAAAACTTCACAAATTTTATCCAAAACTGAGTTAACTTGCAAATTTTTTTTTGTAAAAACGACATTTTAAAAATTTGTCAATAGAAGGAAAATCAATAAATCATTTTCCACTTATAAAACATAAAAAACTTTGTATAAACATTTTTGAATTTCCTAAAACAAGTTTAATGTATCAATTTAAAAAATACTCGTTTTATACAAAAATTCAATACTCAATTAATCTTATTGTCATTGTTTTAATAGTTTTAAAAAAATCTTAAATTTGATTTTTCAAGCTAACAATTTATTCAAATTGTAAATTAACTTCTTTTTAACTTTATTCAGTTTTTTAATTGCCTTTTTTTGTTTAAAATCCTTTTAAAAATTTTCTATTGTTTACTTTTACAGTTAAATTTATCATTTTTTTAAACTAGCAATAAATGTTACATTAACGATCGATTAGAGTCTTAGCTAGAAAAATGCAACTAAAACTTTTGCCCATTAAATATTATAATCATATTTAGCTGTTTTACTTTTTGCTCATTAATTTAAGCTTCAATTGAAATCAAAAGCCAATCATCAATCAAGTTAGAAAAGGCTATGCAAATTTGAAGCCGATTTTCAAACAAAAAATTAGTTTTTTTACTGACACTACAAACTTAATACTTGTCATGTAGATACAACTAGTCAAGCTGAATCCGAGAATATAAAACTCGAGGTGATATTACTATCCTAAAGGTTCCAAAATGGCGTCGGAAGTTGGCTAAAAATGCACTGAAATGTGTTACGCAGGCGAATACAGCGCCCCTACCGGCATCTTGCACTGTTGTTTTTTGCACTGTGCATGCTTGCCTAACACATTTCAGTGCATTTTTAACCAACTTCAGACGCCATTTTGGAACCTTTAGGCTGGTATTTTCACCTTAAGTTTTATATTCTCGGATTCAGCTTGACTAGTTGTATCTACATGCCAAGTATCAAGTTTGTAGTGTTAGTAAAAAAGGTCTAATTTTTTGTTTGAAAATCGGCTTCAAATTTGCATGGCCCTTAGCAAAAACTTATATTATTATTTTTAAAAATAAAATATAATTTTAAAATGATTTTAGTTAAAAAGTTCAACACTCTTTAAATAAAAACAATATTTTGACTCAATAATGGAAACTTTTTGACTCATAGTTTAACAACAAACAATGAACACTTTTTTGGTTTTCTAATCGCAAATTATGATCACGATTTTGTAGTGCAGTTATTTTGCATTTAGGGTGGACCCTTTGACTAAAGTTTTTTGCTTATAGTAGTTACAGTTTGTCGTTGCCACTTTTATTTTATTCACCGCTATCAGCATTGTTGGTTGCTAATCTCTGACAAGCAAAAGTGAAGTGTTTTCTAGCCCTTTAGTTGGTAAGGTGCTCTTTTGTTAACATTTTTTTGTACGGTAATTAATCATCAGATACAAATGAAAGGGAAGTAAATGAAAAATTGGTTTTGTGATGGGCTAAATTACTGCTTAGACGTACTACTCAATACTATTTTTTAATTTTTTATATAAGTTTGGTAAAAATGTTTTGATAAACCTAATTTAGTTTACAAAATTGATCAAATTTTACATGACAAAATACATTAGTTTGTTTGTTTCAGGTAAAAAATTTTTGTTTTCATTTTTTTAATCTTGTTTAATTCAATTTCAATTGTGATATTTTGGTTTTTTAACTCAAGATTCTTCTAGATTTAATTTGAAAATGTCGTGATTTGCTTAAACTTTTTTGTTCTTTCGCTTTCTTTTTTCTCTGTCACTTGTTTCTATTTTTATTAATTTGCATAACGATTTTTTTGTTTATGTTTAAGCTAGATTTTTTTGGTTTAAAGGTAGTACAAAAATTACATATTCAAAGTCGTGACAAGAATTGCTAATTTGTAAAGAAAACTGCCAATTTTTAATTTTTTAATAACAGTTATTTATGTTGATAAAAAGCATATATTTACGCATTTATTAAAAAATGTTTCAAAAACTTATTTTAATTTTTATATTAAATTAAACAAATAGATAAGAGAAGCTAATTGTTTTGTTACAAATTTAGTTTTTTATTTTTAAAATAACAAACAAAAACAAAATGCTTGTGTTATCTTATAAACAAATAAAATTAATAGGGTTGTAGACAAAGGCTTTTAAAAGGCACATAGGGAAGGAAAAAGATGTGTTGTACAGTTTAACGATGTACGTGTTTTGTACAGCATAAAAAAACTGGTGATATGTAAAGAGGGACATTTTAAGAAAATTAAATGTGCAGTGAGTGAGTATGTAAAGGCAATAATTGTGAGAATGCAGTAATTAATGTGATTTAAATTAATAAAGAGATGCTGAATAGTTGGCTGGGTTTTGCAAAGTAGAAAAATAAAAAATAAAACAATTTTTTAACTTGTTATACAATTTCCCTAAAAATGATTTTTTTGTTGATGTTGGTAAAAATAAAACCAAACTAAATGTATAACTAATGTTAAAGCAAATTAGTTTTAATTAAATCAAAATAGTAAACAGTTGTAACTATTTAACTAAGAGTGGCTAGCATCAATTTCAATGACTTGCTTTTCCTGGTCTTCGACTTTATCGTAATTATGGTTTGGATGACGAAAGTTCACTCCAACAGCTTCAAAGATAATGACGCCATTTTGTTTGTTTTTGTTACTTTTGAACAAACGTTTCCGTTTTCCAGAATATTTCGTAGCTAAGGAATCAATTTCTTCATTCAAATGGTTTATGCTTTGTTTTTCTGTCTGGACATCATTTGACTCAACTGATACTCTTTCTTCCATTTTAGGCAACTTTGAGTTTAGAGGAACTTTAACTGCAATTGGCTCAGAAGAAGAAGTTTTCAGCGATGGAATAATGATAATCTGCGGTATTTGACTGCTTGGAGCAACATGCTGAACGAGAGGGGAAGTCTGGGCAATGATCGGCTGAGCAATGTATTGCGGCTGTTGGCTGCTTTGGCTTGCTGACGCCAAAATCAATGGAGCTGACATGACCTGAGCAGGGGCGGTCACCTGAGTGACTGGTGGGGCACTGGCCACTGCAGCTGTGGTCTGTCCAGTGCCCGGTGTGAGGGCCTTGATTAACGTCAGCAAATCCATAACACGCGGATCGACGATTGGCGTTGGTGTAGGCACGCCGTTGATTGAATTGCTCAATCCACTGGCGTTGTTGGTGTTGCCGAGGTTGAGACTGAAGCGCATTGGATCATTTCGAGAGATGGCCTGGTTGAGAAATGCACGAAACATCGTCAATGAGATCCCTTGCATGAGCAGAAGAGAAAATATCATCTGCAGTGGGTTGGTGAAGAGACCGATAGGCATTTTTGATGAGTTGTGTGTTTTGTCGTTGTTAGTCGACTTCTGTAGTGTCAACAAAAGTTATAAAATTGGCACAAAGTTTGACACTAGTCAAAGTTTAAAGAAAGTTAAAAATTAATTTGTAAAATTTATTTTGTGTTTCAAGTCACATTATCAGTTTTTGTATGAAAATCACATTTTTATCAATGTAAAGTTTTTGTGTGTCACTTTTGAAAGGGTGACTTGTATTTTTACACACATTAATAAAATAAACTGAATCGCCTTTAACCAATCATAATTGCCCTTATATAACATTTTTCACTTTTATTGCTTATCTTTCTTTTTCTCTTTCCAAACCACAAATCAATATCCAATATATGCCTTCCTGACATTAAATTAAAAGGTGAACTTCATTAAACTTAATATACACCTTCAGTGCACTATCATTTCCAGTTCACACGGACACATAATGAACAGATTCAAGTTTAAGTGCGTCTTTTAATTCAAAGTAATTGAAGTGAGAATCATTTTTGTCAACATTATAAAACACCCGGTGCACCGAGTTGATCAGCAATTGCATAAAAAATGCTCAATTACTTTATAAATAATCATTATCATTATCAGCTGCAACGACCGGTCTTGAAGATTTTACTCTTTACTTTTCTTAACCTTTCTCTTACGGCAATAACAGTTCCGATTGACTGTTTACCTGCTCTATTTAATTTCCGATTAATTAATGACTTTTCCGGCCCCATTTAATTTCTTAAACACATGTTCAGTGGTTGAAAACTCTTATTGTTTTCATTTCAGTTTTTCTAGTTTTACTTTTAAGTAACCTGTTTTAACAATACTACAATTGCTGCTATTAAAACTTTTTTAATTGAAATTAGCACACTACACTTGAGTAGAAGTGTTTATTTAAACAAGTATAAAACAAACATTTTTATTTTAATTTTTAATTACAACAGATGTTTAAGTGTTTGAACACACTTAATTTTTCATCATCACATTTTCACGTTTTTCAGTAAACCACAGAATGACTCACCCATTCTTTCGACTGTATCCAAACACACTTGACAAGTCAAATAAAAGTGTCGCAAGTGATTGACATGCACCGGTTTTGGTTGGAAGTTCAATCGCTCAGCGGAATCGATCACTGACGGTGACGCACTGTGTGTCATGTGTGCGCAGTGGGAAAAGTGCACTCATTCACTGATTCTTTCCATCCTCTGAAACACATATAAGCGACACGTGCACTAACTACTATTTGAGATTGAGGTCAACTGAGTGAGATTTTGTTTGAAAAAGCTTATTTACTTAAATTTAGTGTTTTGAAGTAAATTATTTGAGCATTTTGATGTTTAAATCTAGTAATTAGATAAACAAGATAAAATTGTTTTTAAACAACAGTTTAAAAATTGTGTAATACTTTTAATTTATTTTTTAGCGTCATTAAAACACAAGCATTTTTTAAAATAAATTTAATGCAAGTTGTTTTTAGTTGTCAAACAACTCATGTTTTATGACAAGTCAAGCTAAAAAATTTTTTGATGATATTGTTTTCTAAAATTAGATTTTTAAGCAGACAACATTAAAAATTTTTTAATGTTTAATGTTTTTATTTTGACAAAGTTTCAGTTTTTATTAAATATTTACACAAAATGTCTCAATACAAAAATTTTTACCGTAATTAAATAATTAACTAATTAATGTCTTTTTAATTATACTCTTTTTTATTCAGTTTTATGTGTTTTTACGTTTTTACTTTATTCTTCTCCCTATAATTACCAGCATGTATTGTTTTATTGACTATGATACATTTCTCTTTACATTTGTTTCAGATTAATAGTATAACACATTTTCATCAAACAAAATCAAAAGATAGGAGATATTTTGAAATTATGAGTTAGAAAAAAGTATTGTGAATGTATGTTTTATTCATTGACTGCATGCCAAAAATTATAGTTGTTAAAAAAATTTATTAATTTGAGTTGCCAAAATGATGCTTAAAATTACCTTAAAATTTTATTTTAATAAATGTAAAACTGGTTGGTCACTAGGATAATCAATTTACACTAAATATTTTAAATAATGATTTTAAACTGATTAAAAAAATAAATAGTATTTTTTTGTAGTCAATTTTTTTAATTGAATTCTTTTAGTTGTTGACGTTGACAAGTTTCAAGTGGATGCAACATAAAGATTATTCATGCATTAATATAATCAAACACGTGCTTTTGAAAGGGTTATAAAGATTTTTAATTAGATTTACTTTTTGATTGTTTCCATAATATTTAATAAACTAAAAATTTTAAACAAAAAATCCAAGGTTGTATTTTAGTAAATTGTAATAGCGCAAATAGGTTTTTATTGTAAAATATATTTTAAAATGAATTGAATATTCATAACAACTTACTTGATAAAAAACTAACACCAGCCGTAAGGCTGGTGAAAAGTTCATGATACACGCGAGATTTTTTGGCACAAATACGAAGGAAATATAGCTGGATTTTTGTAAAAAATAATAACTTCTAGGTTTGGAGGAAACCATTGGTAATCGATGATAATACATTTCGTCGAATAAGACATATCACCAAAACCAGCAAAAATGTGAAAGCTCAGCTAAACACCATTTTTTCGGTAACTTGCCTTTTCGGAAAAATGTCTTAATTAATACAAAAATTGTTTGTAAAACAATTAAAAGTAAAAATTGTTTTTACTTAAAGTTCCCCCCAAACCTAGAAGTTGGTATTTTTTTTTGCAAAAATCTAACTATATCTTCTCTGTATTTGTGCCAAAAAATCTCGCGTGTATCATGAACTAAATAAATAAATATTGAATAACTGAATAAATGAAAAATTAAAACAAAATATTTATAAAAACTGTTAATAGTATATTGTTAAATTTTTTTATTGTATTTAATTTTAAGTTTTAAATATTTTGTACTATAAAATTGATCAACTTTTACATTTATTTTTAGTAGTAAATACTAAAATGTTTTTAACACTATATAATTAAAATTCAGTTATAAACTTAACTATTTAACCTATTACAACAATTACTTTTCTGAAAACTGTTTTGATTTTTTTCAAATTGTTTTCACATTGTTTTTTGTTTATACACTTTTTTAGAAATCGATTTATTATTTTTATATTTGTACAAAATTTGATCAATTAATTGACTTAAAGTAGACACATTTGAAAATGTATTTTTATCAATTGCTCAAAAGATTGTTATGGATGGCGTTTAATAAAAAAGTTTTACAAATAAATGCAAACTTTTTAATTACATTAAATAAATTTTTACATTTAATGCCGTTTTGCTAAACCAAAAACAAAATGTAACTTTATTTTATATTTTTTGTCAAACAAAAATCTATTCTAATTGAGTCTATTGTTGATTTTATTTAAGTGAAAATTGTCATCCGTGCATCTAAATTTAAGTTAAATTTTTTTAAAAATGTTTTGATTTTAAAATAAAGCAAATTGAAATTTAATAAATCGCGTTTCTATTTAACCTTTCACATGCAAAACAAGCTTAATCAAAACATGTAGAGTTTATCGATTTAGCAATTACTGTGAATGTGATTTAGTAAAGCAGAAGATTTGCCTGATTAGATTGAAAGAATTTGCACCAAATGTAGAAGTGTTGTTTTTAAAAATTGTAGAAAAAGATACCCTATATTACGCTTGTTTGAGTTATTGTTGTGTAGAAAAAGGGTTGTTTTTTGAATAATCCGGCCATATCGATTGAGTCGTTTTGCTTTGCAGTTTAAAATTTTTTACTATTTTTGTTAGGAAAACATCTATAAAAAGTACAGTTTTTACTTATGTGTAATCTACTCATTATAATAGACATACTTTTGCTAATACTTTTGTCATCTCAATTTCATCAAATCAAGTCAATTTTAAAACGCTGACTTGTTTACGACAAAGTTTGCACGTATTGCCTCAGTTTGCAAAACACACTACATTTTTCTACAATTGACTGTGCCAAAGAAAATTTGAACAAATGAACAGACAAAAAACCAAATATGAAAAAATAGCGGAGATTGAATTACAAACATAGTAGAACTATTAAAATACTGTAAAAGAATAGTAATATTGTTTTGTCAAAAAACTACAAAAGTGGAATGTTTTACTTTTTAGTAACAAAAAATTATTTTGTAATTTTAACATCATTGAGTAAAAAGAAATAAAAAAAATAAAAAGCTTTAAAATGAATTGAAAAAAATGAGGTTTGAAAATCAAAAAACAAAGGTCACAAATGTGTGAGTTTTTACTGAAATGTAACTATCCACCGCCATTTGTTCACAAAATGGAGTAGCGGTCCATTTGAAATAGTTTTTTTCCTAAAATTACTCACCTAATTCTGTCCGTATTGTTTTGTGATTCTTTTTGTTCACTTTAAACAATCAAAGTATTTTGGCTAATTTTTTATATTTTAAAATCTTTTTATTTAAAAATTGTAAATTTTAAATATTTTTTTGTAAAATACCAATAAAGAAAGAACGCATTGTATTTAACATTTTAAGAATGCCATTTAACTTTTGCCGACTTAATTCAATTGATTTAACAAATTGACAAATGATCGGCTAACAGTTTTAATGGCAATTATAAGCAATTAATAAGTTTGCAATTACTTTGCAAAGTGCTAACTTATAAAGTTAATGCTAATGAATAATTTTCAAAGATTAGACATTTATGATGACATTTATTAACCAGTAAAAAAGTGAAAAAATCACTTTGAAAAAAATTTATATTTAGGAAACTTTGAAAAAACATGAAGAACTTTGTTCATATTCTATAATAACTAATTTAATAAATTTTAAATTGCCAAAAATTAATTTAAAAAATTTAATAAAATATTTTTTATTGTTTAAAATCAGTTTCATTAACAAAAATATTAAAAATAAATCAAAATTCTTTTTAACATTACAAGCGGACATCAAAAGTATTAATTATTTTCACTGACAGATGCGCCGAAGCATAATTCCCATTTGTTGGCAAATATTGAGATTTTTTGCTGCTCTTCACTATCATTATTTTTATATACTGACTAATTAATAACTGCCAAAAGTATTCAATTGTGTTTACACTATTGTTACAAATTTTATATAAGCACTTTTAAAAACACAATGATATTCACAAACGTTGTTAATACTAATTTCTATTCTTTAAAGTGAAAATTGTGCGCCATTGAAAATTTATCGTCGTGTAACTGGAGACGACCGGTACCCTTTCGATTTGCGGTCTAATTTTACCACTTTTCTGCCATATAATCAGCCATTTTTTCCTTTAACTCATTTGGCATTCATTTCAGGGGCAAAACCTAGTCCATTTGTTCAGTCTTCTAATTAGTCAACGGCCTGAGCACTTGTCATTTCTACAATGAATGGTTCATGTTTCCACTGATAACGCAGATTAGCTGCTAATGGAGGCAATATTTAAATGAGATGTTCTGAAAACAACAAAGAGCAAAGGGCAGAAAAAGAACTAAATGAAGGGAACAAAGTGAAGATGGGCACTTGGTGGATCATCAGCGGCTAATTTTTCAGTAACTAACCGGAACAGAGACCATTTCGTCTCATCATCCGATGCTAATTTAGAGAGCACTTTTCACAATTTCTGACTCATAGGTTGTTCATCTCTTTGCAGTGTCCCCACACTAATTCGCCTAATTAAATCCCCTCTTTTCATCTGCTGCGAATTGCCTAGTCACGTCCTTTGTCCCTCCCACTGCCTTGGTCCCCTGTCAGCCTCAATCGTCGATGATGGATCACCTTCTCTAGTCCTCTCTCCGGTTGACCCAATCATCGTCTCTTTTTCTGTCTTCAGTGCTTTATTCTAATTCGCCTTTCTTTCTCCCTACCCGCCTATTGACAATGGCAAACTGTAATTCAATTTAAGCTGAATTAGAGTGGATTGCAGATTAATTTTACTTTATTAAGCAGAGTATTCTGGGTTATTTTCTTACACTTATGCTTACACAAATATACCCAATTATCTGCGCAAAAAATATTTTTTAAATTCATTTTTTTAATTTTTGGCAAAAAGCCGTTTTATCAAGCAATGCTAACGGCACCTGCCGAATTAAAATTGGGTTTCAGTAGTAAAAACATCCATTTTTGTATTTACAAAATTGTTTTAGTTTATAAGAATCAAGGAATATCTAAAAACAGAATTCGAAAAATATTGTCACACTTTATATGAATACAAATTTTTTTATTACCGATGTATGCAGTGCAGCCTGCACTTTTTGGGGGATACTTCTGTTCCTGAGCGCTGACTTTTGTTTTGATTCAGGCTATGGCCTCAGTGGAGGCACACCGACTGTCTCCGATTATTTTCTTTGATAATAATAAGTGTACACACAATATCTGTTCGCCACTCTGGAATAATGGATCATAGTCGAGTTAGTGCAGATGAAGAGGCTATCAAAAAGAGCATCACTCACGTCAAAGTGCTTCACAACTTTAGAGGTTCCAATAACGATGAACTTTGTATGAAGAAAGATGATGTAAGCATTAATTTTTTGCCAAGGTCTTTTAACATAAAACCTGCATTTTCACCAGATTATCACACTTACTCAAACGCCATCAGGAGGCTGGTGGGAAGGAACGCTGGACGGTATCACCGGCTGGTTCCCTGCTAACCATGTCACGCCCACAGACACCAACTTTGAGTCATCAAGTTTAGGTGCTTCAAATCTGGCACTTACCAGTGAACTGAGTGGTGGGTCTGGTCCACTATCAGGACATTTTAGTTCTTCTGAGCCGGGATCGCTAACTGGAGTTGAATCTCAGTCCCTCGGCTACAATGGCGAAAATATTACCGAATACCGTGCAATTGTCATCAAAGACATTGAAGACTCTGAACATGTATTTATCGGTCAACTTCAGGATGCAATAAACTTGTACTTGAAGCCGATGTACCAGTATAAAATGTAAGTAGATTGGGGCTGCCTGAATTAGAAATTTAATTATTATTTTCAAACAGCTTCCCTTCCGATTCGGAAATCAACGCCGTACTTCGGTCAATCACTGAAATCTGTACCGTTCATCGGAGGTTTTTAACATCAATTGATAAGAATAAACTGTATGTTTTTTTGTTTGTTTGTTTGTAACATACAAAATCTAAATCTTTTGTCTGGACTTTGTGTAGAGTTTCTCCAAAAGAAAACCGAATCGGCGGTCTCTTTCTTCAATTTGCACCTCAATTTAAGCACGCACACTTTGAGTATTGCTCACACCACGCAAAATTTGTTCATCTAATCGAGAAGTTCAAGTTAGTTTTTTATCTTTTACAAAATGTTCATATATTCATAATGGTGTTTCTTTATCAGGAAAGAAATCTGCAGCTTTTTCGTTTCCCACCCACATCAAGTGACAAGCAGTGCCTTCCCGCCTTCACCCTCTATAACTGCAGGGACAAACACGCCTAATGTTCTAATAACCAGCTCACTAAGCGTTTCCTTTCGTCGCCTCGACAAGTACCCTGCTCTGCTTCAAGAACTTCAGCGGTACACCGAGGAAAGTCATGTTGACAGAGGAGACACTCAGCGAGCAGGTTTTCTGTACCGAGAAATTGCCATGTCTTGCCTGGAGTTGAGACGGAGAAAAGAGATGGAGCTTGAAGTGATGTTGGGTAACATTCGCAACTTTGATGGACTAAAAGTGGAGACCTACGGTAACATTCAGCGGATGGAGCCAGTGTCCATTTTAATTTTGCCACCTTGGTCTGAGCCAAAGAAAGACTGTTACCTTGTACTTTTCGCCAAAGTGCTCATGGTTTTGTCGGTGGGCAATGAGCTGACCTCATTTAGCTACGAATCGATGCTTCAACTTGAACGAGCACGAATGCCTGTCATCAACTTTGCTGATGCGACTAAACAAGGAGATAGCTGTGCTCGATTGGAGATTCAAGGAAACAGGTGCGTTAGCGGTCAAAAAGAATGTTCGTTTACCTTCATTAACCTTTGTCTTTAGTGCTCATCCACTATCAGACTCTGAACTGGTGCTCACGTATGTGGTTCAGTTCAATGATGAAGAGGTATGCAAAGACTGGTATCAGCAGTTACAGAAGCAGATTCGCCTACTGAGTGCTGCTTCGATGCCAGACCTAATTGGAGCGGGAAACGCCATCAATGGCTCATCGAGTTCATCTAGTCTGACGACTACTTCACCGCCGTCCGGTTCCTCTAGTTCCAGTATCTCTTCGCCACAGTCAAGCTCTTCCGTATCTTCTTCCGTGCCACCGATCATCGGCAAGCCTCCGGTTGGTCTCGGAAAGCCGCCTCATCCGCCGACTACGCCACCGCCACCAGTGCCACCTCTGCCACAGCATCGACCCTTTATACCTGGAACTCCTTCTCGGCAGGTTCTACTGCAAAATGCATCCACTGCAATGTTGCCCAGACGAGGCAGTTTCTGGTCAGATAAAATTCTCACCGCACACGCGCCCCATCGGCCGGAGTCCGGATCTGGCGTTCAAAGTTCAGGATCACTTGATCCAAATGAGGATATTCAACTGCTCAACGTTATCGATGCTTACTATCGGAAGATACCTGGCGTTGGAAAGGATCTTGGTGGCGGAAAGACAAGGAAACTTAGCAGCTCAAGTAAGCTTTGCACTGACTTTGTTTTACAAAAATCTAACTTTGCTTTTTAGACATGCCTGATTTAGAGCTGGAGCAAGAAGGACAGCGCCAAATGTTGGTAGAAATATTTGAATCAGTTGGAGCACCAGCAGAAATCAAGCCATTCTGTCAGGGCTCTCATGGTGCTCAGGGCTCAAAAAGTTCTGCTGTCAGCTTGCAATCATTAGCAACTAAGCTCAATCAAATGTCGCTGAGTTCGTCTGCTGAAAGATCGATTCTTTACGAATTTTTTGAGCAATTGCGACAGATTCAAAATCAAATGAATCGTTTGAATGAAAACTTTAAAGATGAAAGAAGACACCGAAAGCGGCTTCAGGAAGCATTGTACCGCAAAGTTGGTTAGAATGAACTTTTCTTTTGAGTAACTTGAACTTTTCAATTCAGTATTTAATTTGCTTACGACTTACCTCATAAAATGCAGATTACTAACAACATTTAGATAAAATAAAAATTTTTTTAATAAATTGTCGAGACGTTTTTTGTGATTAGCTCTTTTTTGGCACACGTTTTTGTCCTCTGCAAAAAAATAAACAAATCATTTGTGAACTGCAAGTTGCCGAGTGCAACCAAGAATCCTGGTCTGCCAAATCGCATTAACTGGTTCTCTTCCTTTGTTAACCACTGAACCTTTCTGGTGTTCGGTGAAGATGCTGAATCGTTTCATTGCCTCCTTTGTCTCCAACTCTGCCCGTATGGCAGCCACTGTGGAAGGCCTCGCCGGTCTGGGCGCAGTGGGCATGTCGCATCAGTACCAGCAAGTGCGGCAAAAGACAAAAATTAAGTTTTGTGGCTATCTGGAACATGCGGAGTTTAAAAAGCGAGATATTCGCTACAAGACATCCACGAAGCACGACCCGAAGCGAATGAACTGGCACGACTATCAGGTACTACTGGAGTTTCCTTGAAGCCTGTTTACTACTTAACACTTGCAGTAGTGCAATACCCTAGTTTCATCCGTTTATTTGTCCTGTCACTTTTATCGCTCTTAAATAAATTTTCCTATTAACTTACTTATACTGAACTTACTAATTTCAATAGGAACGTCGTTGGAGAGCAGTCCACTGGAACAAGCCGTATCCCTTGTGGCAAGCAAAGATGGACTACGCCGAGAGCCTGGTCCGCCTAGGAATGCCCGCTTGGACTATACAGAATATAACCGGTCTCCATCCGCACTGCATTGATTATCTTGAACGGAAGGTTTCAGGAAACGTGGTGCTGCTTCGAGAAGCTCACTACTCCAACTACGTCAATCACACTTCTGGCTCGCGATAATCTGTTGTGTACCTAGTAATATACAAAAAAAAAGTTTCCGCCGATTCTACTAAATGTACAGTTCTCGTCATTTAAATTCATTTAATGTGTTTATAAAAAAATTAATTTCCATAGACTACTATCTCAAAATATCTACCATGAAAACTTTTCAGATTGTTCGGCGTACTCGAATTAGTAAAAATCCGTTGCATTTGTTTTAGGAAGCACGCCCATGCCTCATTGTATAAGCAAGAGTTCACAAAAGTTTAAGGCTCTTCCTTCAATAAATTGAAACGACTTTTGAATTCAGCTGCCAACTTGTCGGTAATATGATTAATCTGAGCAATGGCCGCGAATTCAGGCGAAGTTGAGGCGCATCTAGTCGGTGAACCTCCTTTTACTAGATGGTGGCGATTTGCAATCGGGTCAATGGAATTTTGAGATATCATCTTTAGCGGCGGCTCTAGGTCCATCTGGTTTAGAACGGCATTGGGCGGTTTGGAGTTTTCGATCCCTTCACCTGCAAAGCCAGTGTCCATCTTCTCTATTTCCTCGCCATGTTTGCTGAGCCAGCTGTAGTCACGTGTGAACATATCAAAAATGCTCCCTTTGATCAAGTTAATCTGTTGAAGTTCACTCGCAGCAATTTTTCCGCCTGCTTTTGAAGTAAGTAGAATCATCAAAAGCATTGGCATAAAGCGATACTTTTGTATCAGTTCAATCAACTTGTTATGTTCTGCTTTAGCAAGCTGTTCTTCATTAATTTCTTCAACTTCTTCGTTCATTTCAAATTCAAACTCTTTTAACTTCTCCAAATCGTCCGATTCTGATAATTCTGAGATTGTACTACCATTGTTTTCAACTTCATCTTCAAGCTGTTTAAATTCAAAAGTTCGTTTCGCTTGAATTTTTGCAGCTGCTTTTCTCTTCTTATTAACAATGTACTTTTTTAACTGATCAGCATGATAGTAGCCCTGTGTAAAGGGAATTAACTGAGGGGCAATTTGAGCGTCGTGATCATGAATGAGCGTATCTAGTTCTTCCGTCAATGATTCCAATGGCATAGGAAAAGCTTCATCATCGGGAAGCGCCGTGAGGACTGGAACAGACCAATGTGACAGTGTTAGAATGTACTTTTGAAGCTTTGCAAATTCGTTCTGAAGGTGAGCATCATTGAAAAAGAGTGAATTCTCGCAGAGAGGGTTTGGGAGCCTAAGAAAGGAAAAAAAGGGAAGGCAAAAGACGATGAATTGAAATTGCATCAATTTAAACATATTACATGAAACTTACTGTTTAACATCGTATAGCATTGCCAAGGTAATTAGAATTAGTTTGTCGACAGTATCTGATATCAGTGATACTTGGATGTGAATGTCAATTTTCCGCCAACTTTTAATTTCGCTACAAATCTCCTGCAGAGTACTTCGGCAAAAAGTGCGCAAGTTCTCGACAATAATTGCAAATCGGGCCTGGAAGGGCACCTCAATGGCGGTTTTTGCTCTGTCATTCACAACCATCGAGCCTGAAGAGCGAGAGAGATCCTGTAAGAAGCTGAAAATCTGCTTGAGCAGTATGCTGAAGTTTTGGTCAAATGCAGTGTAGAGCTGCTTTTGCAGCAGGTAGCCAACGCCGTCTTTATTATTCTCTTCTTGTCTGCCATTGTTTCTTTAAGAAAGAAGAAAAATCTCATTGCTTAGCTTTGTCACGTCACAAATGTTTAAAGACAAGTTTGTTGTCCAAAGTACTTACGCAGTGGCATTTTCAACGAGTGAACTGGCTTCATATGTCATGCCATTTAGAACACATCGTTCATATCGACACGACTTGCAGCACCGTCGACGCGATTGATCCGCACTGATAGGACAGGTGTGATTGCCCTCAATGCACTTGTAAATATTTGGAATGCTATTGTTATAATGAACTTCACTGTTTGGGTGTTTCATTGACTGCAAAACAGTTCGGCGGAAAAAGCCTAAAAAGATACAGAAAATCTATTAGATGTTAAAACAAATCTCCTATTAGCTTTAAGTACCTTTACAGCCCTCACAGGAGAAGACATTGTAGTGGCGACCAGAAGCAAAGTCACCACAGATTCGGCAAACTTCCGCTTGTGAACTTGAGGATGATTGTGATGAGGTGGCAACTGTTGGAGCTGAACTTGCACTCGATTGTTGTAGTCCTTGAGGCGTGTTGGCTGCAAATGAAGGCACTGCCTCTGTCTGAGAGCATTCAGGTCTTGGGCCATTCTGAAAAGCATTGTTGCTGGTTGAAGGATCTGTCTGCGCATATGAGAGATGATATGGAGCTGACTGTGACATCGGCGAGTGATCCATTAGTTTCTTTGGGGTTTAGTGAGTTTAGGATAAAATAGAAAATAGAAAGTGATGGAGCAGTGAAGGTGAATAATGAGTCAAAGTCAACCGGAGCCTGTTTGTTTTGTTGCTTCTCTTTGGTTCAAGGACAACTGCATCGCTGCACCGCTCTCACCAGCGGCGCTGGTGACCAGCGCCACTCCGGTGGCAAGCGATGGTTGAAATGGGAGGAGACAAATTCAAAAATTCAAAAAAACTGTTATCGGTTTTCGTGCTCTTTATTGTTTTGTTGTGTAAAAGAGAAATAATAAAATAAAGCTACACATGTCTAATAACTACAAATAAGGTCAATTTCGAGCTGACAAAGTGCAAGAAAAGAGGTGTGTTCTGTGTTGAAGGCTAGCCCCCAATGAAGGCCATAGGAACTGGGTTGAGTGTACATTCGAAAGTGATCGATCTGAAGGAGTCCCTCTCATTCTCCCTCTGCCTGGACAACAACTGGTGCACTGGATGCAGTGTCGATGCGATTGCTTCGATAGTCACCTTCGGCGGTGGCTGTTGCTGTCCGCTCGTCGTCAGTCTTTCCCTCTCCATCCAGGCCGTACTTGTCCAGTCCTAGGCCCGAATCGAGACCGTTCATGCCTCCGCCACTCAGCTGACTACCACTCAGCTCCTCCTCATCGTCCTCATCTTCCTCCTGGCTGCTAGCCACACTGGCGCTTTTACTGTTGTTGCCAAACTTAGCCACAAACTTTCGAGCTTTCTGCTTCTTCTCCTCCAGAATCTCCTGTCGCTTGGCGTCTGCTTTGCGCTGCTTGTCCTGAATCTCCTCACTGGTGATGGTGGTGTTGCCGCTCTCCCCGATGCTGTCCTTTCTGCCTGTCAACGAGGAAAGTTTGGGCAACTTTCGTGGCAAACGTAGTCGGGAGCCGTCCGAAGTGACCGTGTTCTCGTCGGGCTCGGTGGCTTCTGCTCCCGAGTCTTGCTCATCCAGTCCAACATCAAACGCCACCGGCTTGGGCACAGCTTCTGAAAAAGAGGTATACGTTCATTCATTCAGTCAACTATTCTCAGTGGAGCAATCAAGCTTACGGTTGTTAGCTGGTGGCGGTGTGGGCGTCATCGGACGCACTTTGGCGCTATTGGCGCCCGTCTTTCCGTTTGCTGTACTTTTCACCTCTTCAGGTGCTGCCTCCTCTTTCTTCTCCTTTCCCTTGCCCTTTGCTGATTTTCCCCCTTTTGCAGACTTCTTAGCGCTGGCATTGTCACTCTTAGCCGCTTCATCGGAGCCTTCTGCCGATGCTTGAGCATCATCCTCTTTGGGCGCCTTCTTGAACAGCGACCCTGTGCAGCCCATTGTTGTTCAGTCAGCAGGGATTGTTCAGTCTCGGTTCAACCAGTGCAGGCAGTTTGGGTTCAACAGCGAGCGTCGTATGAATGAGTATAAATCAAAAGAAAAGGTGAAGACAGCTGAAAACTGTTGTAAAGCTGACTTTGAAAATGTAAAATCGATCAACTCGACTGCGACGGGGAACGAGGGAATGTGTGCAGGACAATGTGATGACTGCTTGTCGAATGGCGCTGACTACCAGAATTGGTTCAGGTTTGAGCTCGAGTTCTTTTGCGCTTGTTTTCTCACTTTTCGTCTACCGCAGTAGCACCTCTGTACTGTTGTGGTGGTCGAAAAGTGTCGCTGAGGAATGAAATACCGAGACAAACACGTACACACAAGTCAGAGAGGGCCAATCGAAAATCGATTGATTTGGTATTGGCAAGGAAACCAATTTGGGGGCGGACTGCAGAGCTGACTGGAGGTGACTGGAGCACTGCTGACGATTATTAAGATGACTATTTTCAGCGACTTCCCAGAGACTAGGGACAAAAGTGTGTGTGTGTGAGAGAGGGAAAGAAATTCAATTTTCCTAATTGTGTTTACTGAGGAGGAGGAGGAGGCAGGAAGGAAAGCAAAGTGCGGACAACCCAAGTTTGGTAGACTGGCTGCCAGGTTTCGGGTGCAGTAGCAGCAGACTGACAGTGTTCGCCAATGGCCGACGCACTGTCCACATTCACTCACTTTCACTCACTTACCGCCTACCAGTGAGGACATTGGCGGCTAGAAGTGCTAGGAAGGTGCACTGGTAGACAACACCGGCAGGTTGATTGCACTCTTTCCCCCTTCTTTCAGGGAATGCCAATGCAACCGATTCTGGGTTGCTTGACCAGCCTGCAAACACTCACTGCCCACGAACAGACGGCAAAAATAGCTGCAAATCTAAACGACAATGCTAATTGCTCTCTAGTCTGCGGTCCCCCTCCTAAAGTGCCTGCCGGTGGAGTGCGATTATATTGCGCTGTGTTCAGATGTGCTTATGACGATTGCAGTTTTGGTCTGCAAAACAATCACATTCAAACACTCAAAAACGGTTACTTACCCTTTTCTGGTCAGCCACCTGTGTAAGTCACGTTTAGCCCGTTGCTTGCAAATGTTGACATACAGCACCGTCGTTTGCCAGTTTCCTCTCACCTTTTGATTGGTTGAGTTGCTAATTAATTGCAGAGTGTGATCAGGAAGTAGACGAGTGTGCGGATGATTCTCTTTGATGGCTTGTGGCCGTCTCCGTTCCAGCTGAACAAGTCTGGCTGACAAGTCCGCCAGGCAGCAAGCGACAAAGAGGGGAGAAGCGAGGGAGAGAGATTTGACATTTCCCCCTGCAACTAAATGTCCACTGCATTAGATATGAGCCTGTACCTGTGTCACAATATTTTTAATAGGCATTTTTGCGGTAAAGGTACGACGGTGTACAGCTGTAATGCGCCATTTTTTACCTGAAATCTTCTCTCTTTTAATTTTTGTCTTTATTTCCCAAACACGCCACTGCGCTGACCCTGAAGACGCATTGTAGGAAAAAAAGTACGTGAACGCTTTTACATCCGTTAGGTCGTGTTTGTGACTGCAGATACGTGCAGAAAATGGAGTTTGAGTCAAAGAGAGGACTCATTAAGAGACGTCACTTCTACTACCCTTGTACTCCATTAAGAAGCAAGGTAGTCGTTTTGGAATCGATTTTCTCTTTGACATGCCCTCATCTTCACTTTATTACTCTGAGTATTTCCAGCAATTTTTGTAGCTTTTACTGCCATAACAAGTAGTTGTAAGAATAGAGACACTTGTAGTGGTACATTCTTTGACTCCCACTTTAAAAGGTTGTTTACTAATTAAGCAGTGTGCGTTGTAATTAGAAGCAAAAGCATTTGGAACACACTAAAGCTTTAAAAATGAGGTTTTCAGGATTTTTCTGTTTTAATTTTTATGCTGTTTTTACAGCTTTGATTTATTTGGTGCAATTCTATTTTAGGTATTTTTAGTAAAATTTATGTTTTGCGTTTTTACTCTCAACTCTGATACGTTCATTGCTTTACATTACATTGCAGTCTTCGATAGATTCCAAATGAATTTCAAAATGAAGCAAATGATATCGATTTATTAAGACAAGGTTGGCTATACTCAGATTGATTTAGTAAGAAAAATGAAATGGAATACAGTTGTTTTTGAATAAATTGAACTAGTACGGAAGTATTTTTACGACGTCAACGAAAAGGGCACCAATGATTGGAAAAGTGGGAAAATGACTCTTCGATATGTCAATTGCGCCCTCCATCGGAGAAATCACGAGAAAGCAGCTGATGGCTGTCGGATGCAGTGAGTATGTTTTTGCCTCAAAGACAGCCTTTGATAAACAAAGCCCGTTAGCTCGTCAGCTGGTCTGCAGCAGTCTGACCGAAGTTTCTCTCTCGACGCATCCGCTGGCTGATCGGCGATGGGTGAGATACGGTGATAGGACCTGGTTTCGATTGCGAGGCGAAACGCAACCAGTCACGCGATAGAGGCAACCTCGCCTTGTGCTGTGATTGCGCCGACACACTGTAAACGTCATCCTCCATTCATTCGTTCATCCATGAAGATGTCTGCTGGGCGACTGCTGCAAAGGTCAACCTCTCACCACCTGTCCGCCCATTTCTTTACCTTCAGAATTTAGTCGTCTTCCATTCTTCCTATTCTTATTGGTTTCAGCTGCATACACTCTACTATTTCTTAAACGTCCAGTAAATGATGCGGAACACAGCTTTGAGATAATTACCCTGTGATGAAGTCCACAACTAACTAAGCACCAACCCCTAACAGCCAGCTAACGACTGGTTCAGTTTGCCAGCCACTAGCCGCAACCTAAAGCCCAAGTGATGCCAGCCCACAACACTAGCATCCAGTTGAGCACTTTGCCAATTGATGCGCCTTAATTAGCTCGCCCATATTGCCTTCATCAACCAGTAATCGCTGCCCTTGCCTCTGCGCCAATTGCTCGAACTAGATTGAGCCAACTTTGTTTCGTCTTCCTTGCTGATAACTGCTCTTGCTTTCCCCTGTTGATGCATGCTGAGTGCTGTGACGCCAAGTGTTGTCGAGTGTTTTTTCTCCAGTAAATCATTTGATTGGTATCAACGAACCCTCAGCCATGGCTCAACAACCTGTCTATCTCAATGTTTACGATATGGCAAGTGTTAATAAACCTTGAAGGCACTATTGATTTTGTTAACAGCCTTTTTTATTTTCAGGCTTCAATTAACCAGTATTCGTCATCTCTTGGCGTCGGTATTTATCATACTGGAGTTGAAATCTATGAAATAGGTGCGTTCTTCTAGCTTGAAAAGTTCAACATTACTAAGTCATTTATCAATAGAATACGCATACGGTGGACACCCGCTTGACTACTCGGGAATATTCGAGATTCAACCTAAAGACGTCGAGTCACTTGGAGAAGAGACTTTTCGCTTCAAGGAGTCCATCCTTATTGGCCACACTGACTTTAATAATGACGACATCAGGCAGATGGTCAAAGAGATGGGAAAAGACTACAAAGGAGACAAGTACCACCTGCTTCATCGAAATTGCAACCATTTCTCCGAAACATTTATTAAGGTGCTTTTATACGTTTTCATTTTTATGTATTCTAAACAATGTGTTTGTTTGTTCAGACACTATGTGGAAAGAAGATGCCTTCTTGGATCAACAGACTCGCCTACATGAGTACTTGCATACCGTTCCTCGAAAAGTGCATACCCAAGGAGTTTTTGATTCCTATTGCGCTTGAAAACAGTATTCACGCTGACGATGAGATAGCTGGTGAAGTGGACGACGAAGAATCTCAGAGCATCAACACGACGGAAGATGACGAGGCGATGCTAAAGGAGTCCTCTACATCATCATCATCCACTTCGAGTGCTTCCTCCTCAAGCATCTCCTGTTTTTCTCCGTCCATGCGTAGACGGGGCAGTACCAGTTATCCAAACAAAAATAAGAAAGGTGCACCCAAGAAATCCGCAGAACGCACCTCTCTCACTGATTCCCCCAGGTTGGACAGGCCCAATCGGCCATTTTCTAATCTGAAGCGAATCATTTAAAAACCCACATTATGCCTTATTTCCAACTCTCTACTACCGATCAACCCTTACTACGCACAAATGTATTAATTTAAAACTAAAGTTAAGCTTTGCTTGGACAATAACAACAACAACAACAAACCACCACTATTTGTAGGGATGCCATGTGATACGGTTAACGTCCTTAGGAAGGTGTACACACATGATTAGTGAACCACTTAGTTAATTCCACAAGTGACCATTTATTATCTATTGCCATGTCAGTGCCAAATGATATTCGTACGGTAGGTAGATAAAAACTTTATATATTTTTATATTGTCCATCACATTAAAAACATTTAAAAAGCATCCACCTGTTCTTAAGACCTCTTTACTTTGATCAGGTGGTCATCTTCGATTCGGTACGTTGTAATATCATTCCGATCTTGCATTTCTTCAGCGTAGTTCTAAATAAGTATTTGAATTAGTTTGATACATGATAACCGAGAGTCTCAAAAACATACCTCTGCTGAAATAATTAACTCAAAGTCCTGACCAATATCGATTTTCAGTAATCGTCGGAGAATAAATTTCAAGTTTGAAACTTTAGTTGAAACTAGAAAGATACAAAAACGTTTAAAAAATGTTATGCAATTTGAAGACGTTTTATTACCAGGGACTTGTTTTTGAATTTGTCTTTTGTTTTCGTCGGGATTTTCAGTGTCTGCTATTTTCAGAGCTAGAAAAAGGGTGAAAGTTAGTGATATAGTTAGTGGTATAGAAGATATAAATCAAACTTCTTACTTATAAAATTTTGTTTTATCTTGTCCCTTTTCGTTTGCACAACTGCCACAACCGGTTCGCCAAGTTTGTCGATCAGTTGAGGTATACGTGGATTCTCTTCTAGGAACGACTTTCTTTCCTTTGAATCACTCTTTTTTAGGTATTCAGGGTAAATAGTCTTTAGGTAGTACTTTTCACCGTCTTTTCGAAGCGCCTCCGTCACAGGTTCTCGATCTAGCGTTGTTACATTGCCAATTCTCGAGATGACATGATTAAAATTATAGTAGTATTGGTTCATGTCATAAATGGGATTTCTTTTTAATATCAATGTTCGAAGTGACTTGAGTCGATTCAGTTCGGCCACCGATTTCCAGTCATTAATTTGATTGTTTTGTAAATCGAGCCAACTCAGAGCAGGAAACAAATTAGTTTTGCTTTCGAAATCACTTGCATCGGAGAATGAAATAAAGTTAATTTTGCAGTGAGATAACTCGAGTGTGTCAAGGCTGGAAGATAGTTAAAAAATTGTTAGAATAGAAAAAGAAATTGCATCAAAATATAATACCTAGAAAGACTTCCTAACTTGCAAATTTCGTTCCAGTCACTAATGGGATTCTTGCTTAGGCTGATATATGTCAAACTCTTCAAGTTTTCGTGTACATTGGTTATCTGAACAATTGAGTTGCCAAAGAGGTTTATCTTTTGGAGTTTCGGCCACAGACTGAAACACCGAGAGACATCACTCCAAGTGTACTTCAAGTCACCGAGTACTATTTCACGTAAGTTGTCAAGCTCGCCTTGGTAAGATTCAAGTTCATCTTCAGTGATGGTCTGCAGTGGATTGCCGGTGAGGATGAGCTCCCAAAGTGATTTTGTGATTTGAGATATTTGAAAAACTGTTCTCCAATTCGATAGTCTATTTAAGGCTAAATCGAGTGATATTGCTTTCAAATGTGCAAACTTGGTCTGGTCAAACGTTCCGCAGGAAGAAATGCGAGCGTTTGCCAGATTAATGTGCTGCAAATTGGTCACATTCTTCAGACTTTGCATCAGCTTGTCAAAACCGATGTACTCGGTAACGCGCCGGTGTCCCGGTTCTTTCTGCACCAGTTCAATCTCTTCCACCGGTCGGTCATCACAGTATTTGGCGTACAATGCTTCGATAAATGAACAAGTTTCATCTTGGTTGTCCATCGTACATTGCCGGTGTTGGTCTGCACAGAAGATAAACAAAGTGTGTGGATCTCAATAGTCAGAACATTCAAAGTGATCTCGGTTGGAATAGACTGTTTTCAAACAAAATTATATTTTTTTGCAAAATGTGTGCTAAGATGATAAGATACCTCATCACCAGCCAATTAACCTTGGCTGCTGAAGAAGAATGTCTTCAGTGGTTACCACCACCTTCAGTGGGCCTCCTCGGAGAGTTGCATCAGTTGACAGTTGAGAGTACTTCTGCTCGGAAATCATAACCATGGCAATGAAGTGATAAGCCGCCCGTCTACCGATAAGAGCAGTGTTTGCAGGTCTGCAGAGGCCAAGAAGAGGCAAGAGGCATCACTCTGGTTATTGCGTGGATTGTCTTCTGCCAAATCCGCGTGGAGTGTACCACCTTCCGTGTGCTGAAGAACCAGCAAAGCAGTTGAAATTGGCTATTCATCATGTCGCTGCTAAGCATCCAGTTCAGCGCCGACCAGGACAAGTTTCTTCGAGAGTTTCTGCGCTTGTCCTTTGCCGAGCAGTTGTTCGCCGACTGTACACTCTACTGCTGGGCAGAAGATCACTCAGGTACGGCATTGTTGTCCAGTCAGATTAAGCTGGTAACTAATCGGATACATTTTAACATAAGGAATCAGCTCAACTCATCCTCGAACTTACCGCACCTTCAAGTGCCACCGACTAGTTCTGTCGGCGTACTCGGAGTTTTTTCGACACTGCTTCCTCGATTCCGCTAAAAGTGAAGTCTCATCACTCTTTCTTGATATTGAGCCACGCACGCTGGAGAACATTCTCAGACTAATTTACACTGGTCAAATTGAGATTACTCAATCGGAGCTGGAGCTGTTCTTTAACGCATCCACCAAACTCAGTCTAAAAGACTTTAAAATTGCCAATTCCCATGAAGTGTTAAGTCTGGATGCTGAACAGAATCACCTGAAGCGGCGACTGACACAGGACGAATCGCAAATGCAGCAGAAGCTGACAAAGCACCATTCTAAAATGGAGCACAAAGGTATGGCCAAACTCTTGGTAGCGTACAAACAGATTACTAATTCTGTAATACCTTTTCAGAGCTAGATGACATGGCCCGAAGAGAAGAGTCTCTAAATGCAATTTCCGAAGAACCTCCAATGATTGAGCACCTGGGTCTCGTCAGTCAGTCTGGTGCAGGCAAAAATGTGAGCTTTACCGGTTCGGTAGTCAACCCTTTGCAGTCGACAGAGGCGGCAAGTCCTTCAGCAGACGGAAGTACCGGCAGCAACTACACCTGCAACATCTGTCAGAAGCAGTATGCGTACAAGATATCGCTCAATAAACATATCAAGAGTGCTCACGCCAACTGAACTGCCCGGCCACCCCATTCATCCGCTCCATTCATCCATTCATCTGTTCAGGCAGTCCTGCTTCTGCCACTGCTGACCATGTTTGCCGCTGCTGGCCACTGACGGCACTGCACGTTTGCCATTTATGTGCCGCACTCAATGTCCAAATGTGCATCTGCATAACTAATTCATAATGCACAACAATTCGGCCACCAATAAACACATGCATGGACACGCTGTGCTCAGTGAACGCGCCGACACAGACACAGACACACACACACACGACACTGGCCCAGTTGTTCACCTGTCCATTTCTAGAGAGGAGCACTCCTTTAATTAAAACATTGGAACTGACGAGTGAAGTCAACGCGGGTTTCTGCTGCGGCTACAATGGCATGCTCAAACTGCAGAACTGATCATCCGCTTATTCAGTGCCGCTGCCGCTGCTGCTGGTTCTGACGCACTACGCGGTGGAATTTTGCAACACATGCACAAGTTGTGCCCATTAAGCGCGCCAAATGAGTACACACAGAGGCTCGCACAGCTCGCTACTGTCTCGCTTTCACTGGCGTTCGAGGGTGTGGATCGTCGCCGTCAGTTGCCTGGTTTCACCACTGTCCAGGCAGTGTGTGTGTCTGTCTTCAAGGCTCCCTTCTTCTTCGGAGAACTACCATTAGCACTGTCTACTACGCTGTACACCCCGCGCTTCGGGTTCTTTCTTCTTTGCAGCAGTACGGCATTGCAGTGCTCGCTGCACACACATGAATGCGACACACTCCAGTTTGGCGTTCACTCGACGGCAACAGACAGGCACTGGTCGTCCAGTCAGACAGCACCACCACTGAATGGCTGAAGACTGAAGCCACTGGGCGACTGGATGACTCACTGACACTGCAGTGGCACCAATGGCGCCAGGCGCCAAACAGTAATTCGGGTCCTCGGCAGCTGCTGTCACCCGTTGCTTTTGTGCGATCATGGCGGTTGTTGGTTAGTGGTTGTGCTTCTGTAGCACTAATGTCAGTCGGTGCATGCAGCCGCACAGACAACCAGTCACAGGCGGCATCAGTTGGAGTATATTTATTTACGACCGATACGAGAGGCAATCCACACCGTGGACTCTGGTGGCGTGTCTAACCTGCTGCCTGCTGGCAATCAGAGCCGATAAACGGCAACGGCAACAACGGCAGCAATCACAGTGACTGTGACAAAGGCAGACTGGGGTGTCTGTCTGTCTGTCTGTCTGGACCGGTCGCTAACTCTAACTCCTAGCAAACGGTTCGCAGAATGTGACCGGTGGTAATTGAGTTGCCGTTTGCAGATGCACAGGTAATGGTACTGGTAATAGGAGCGCTTGCACAGTGCACAAAGGAAGGCAATGAGGACACTGCAGCAGCAGCACTACAGCGGTAAAGAGCGGCAAAATCCTGAATTGCGAGAATTCCCACAGGCAATATGATTCAATTGTAGGTGTTAACACACACTCACTCACAGTTTACAGCAGTGATAGCGGAGTGGAGCAAAACATCGCCTAGCAAACATCGTCTTCATATGGACATTGGAGATATGGCCGTCTATGCCACCTCTGTCTTGCCCAGTGCTTTGCCGCCAGTGCTCTCAGTGTCACATCACCACCACCACCACCACCATCATCATCATCCTCGTCATTTATTGCCCTCACTCGGCCAAGCGACTGGACAGCCATGCGACAGCAAGGCCAAAGGCTGCGTGGCCTGAGTGGAAGGTGGGGAGCAGGGGCCAAGCTGAAGTGAGTGGCCACTTCTGGAAGCTTCAGCAGTGACCGGTGAATATGTGAGACAGTGTGCTAATCAATTCAACGGCGGCACAACTTTTGGCGCTTCCATCGCATTGGCTGGTGGCTGCCATCTCTGCACAGTGTGGTGAGACCGCAGTGAGCGCACTGCGCAGGCTCGTGCCACTGCGGCAGTCTCTCTCGCTGCTCACCACACCTAAAAGAGCGATCTCTGCCAACGGCCGTCATTTCCTTTCTGTTGGCCGCTCTGTGCAAGTCACTTCGTCTGAGCAGCTTGTCACCACCGCGACTTGACTCTCCATTCTCAAGTATTCTCCCTATCTCTCTTTCCCTCACCTAACTCAACCGTCATCGAAGATGCGCGAAATCGTCCACATTCAGGCTGGTCAGTGCGGCAACCAGATTGGCTCCAAGTTCTGGGAGGTAATCTCCGACGAGCATGGCATCGACCCTACCGGCACCTATCATGGCGACAGCGATCTCCAGCTGGAGCGCATCAACGTCTACTACAATGAGGCCTCCAACGGCAAGTACGTGCCTCGCGCCGTCCTCGTCGACTTGGAGCCTGGCACCATGGACTCGGTCCGCTCGGGCCCCTTTGGTCAGCTCTACCGGCCTGACAACTACGTCTTCGGCCAGTCTGGTGCCGGCAACAACTGGGCCAAAGGCCACTACACTGAGGGTAAGTGGAGAAACAGAAGAACAAAGGAGCGAGCGAGAGAAAGAGGAGCGCGCGCGCTTTGAGGCGCCGGCCGGCTTCTTGACGTTGACGCTGTGTAACACTCGTTCTTTCTTTCTCCTTCTCAAACAGGCGCTGAACTGGTGGACGCTGTGCTCGATGTCGTTCGCAAGGAAGCCGAGGGCTGCGATTGCCTTCAGGGCTTTCAGATGACTCACTCACTGGGCGGTGGTACTGGCTCCGGCATGGGCACCCTACTTATCTCGAAGATTCGCGAGGAGTACCCTGACCGCATCATGAACACATTTTCTGTTGTTCCCTCCCCCAAGGTGTCTGACACCGTCGTTGAGCCCTACAACGCCACCCTCTCTGTCCACCAGCTGGTCGAGAACACCGACGAGACTTTTTGCATTGATAACGAAGCCCTCTACGACATCTGCTTCCGCACTCTGAAGCTCACAACGCCCACCTATGGCGATCTTAACCACCTTGTCTCTGTGACCATGTCTGGCGTGACTACCTGCCTCCGCTTCCCTGGCCAACTGAACGCCGATCTGCGCAAACTGGCTGTCAACATGGTGCCCTTCCCTCGCCTGCACTTCTTCATGCCTGGCTTCGCTCCCCTGACCTCGCGTGGATCTCAGCAGTACCGTGCCCTGACTGTGCCCGAGCTGACCCAGCAGATGTTCGACTCGAAGAACATGATGGCCGCCTGCGACCCGCGTCACGGCCGCTACCTGACTGTTGCTGCCATCTTCCGCGGCCGCATGTCCATGAAGGAGGTGGACGAGCAGATGTTGAATGTCCAGAACAAGAACAGCTCGTACTTCGTCGAGTGGATCCCCAACAACGTCAAGACCGCCGTCTGTGACATCCCACCCCGTGGCCTGAAGATGTCTGCCACCTTCATTGGCAACTCAACCGCCATCCAGGAACTGTTCCGTCGCATCTCTGAACAGTTCACCGGTGAGTTCTATTTTGGCTAAGTTTTAGAGCTTTTTCAAAACTAACAACTTTCTTCTCCCTTTTCAGCCATGTTTCGACGAAAAGCTTTCTTGCACTGGTATACTGGAGAGGGCATGGACGAAATGGAATTTACTGAAGCCGAATCGAACATGAATGATCTGGTGTCGGAGTACCAGCAGTACCAAGAGGCCACCGCTGAAGACGAGGGAGAATTCGAGGAGGAGGAGGAGCCCCCACAGGAGGCTTAAGCGCATGTGAGCTAGATAGCAGCTGGCTTTTAGCACCACCACCCAACACCATCCTATCCCCAACAGCCACGGCAACAATGGCTCATTTTGAAGTACATTTTTATTTTATTCTTATTTTAATTAATCCTTCAATGACCACCACATGGAGAATAAACTGAGCCGATTCTTAATTTCCAAATTCTTAGACTGACCGTATGAAGGGAACACACTGATGTTTTCTCCTCCCTCCCTCTCTCTGTACTCTGCCGCGATCTACTTGCATTAAATCTGCTTTGAACTTGAATCTTGTTAGTCTCGCAAGAAGTGCTGCCTGCCGCGTCTGTTTCGAGTCAAGCACCGGCGTCCGAGAATAGCCTGCGCCATCACTGGAGGAAAGCAGTGCGCCGTCTGCCGCTGCTGTCACTGACACGTCCCTCCAGAAGACGAAGACGAAGCCCGATGTTCTTGGCGAAGCAGTGCCCACAAGTCATTGATCAGTGGCAACAGCCGCCAGACTGGGAAGAGAAGTGTACCTCCGGAGAAGGGCAGCGGCAAACCGTCTCTCAACACACACACTCTGATGGTGTCCTATTTAACTGCAGCAACCGGCCTCCATTGGGTAGCTCAAGTAGGAAAAAAGTAGCGCAAAAAACTTGTGGCCGGTCAGCAGCCTCAGCTCCACACTCACCGACGACGACGACGAATACGACGACGTCGGCGATTCAACTCGACCACATTAGCGAGCGAGCGCGTTTAGCGTTGGCGGTTCACTGAAGTAGATTTCGATCTTGACGCCTTCCAACGCCGACGCCCGTAACCAATTTGGGATAGAGGAGAACACTGCTCACTCACTCACTCACTCACTCGCACAGTGTCTGACTGTCTGTGTGTTTGTGATTAAGACACGAAGAAGAGGTCACTGGACTCGGTCGGCGTCATCGCTCGCACTCGACGCCGGAGACGGCAGCGACGACGGCGGCGGCGGTGGCGGCAGTGGTAGTTGGACGATACAACAATGGCAGCAAACGGTGACACAGGCAGCAATGTCGTGCTCTGCACACTAATTGATTGGCCCAATGGTCCCAGCAGACAGGCGGCAGCCAGGAATGAACAATTCAGCAGTCTGGCCACCAATCTCTCCTCTCCCCTTCTCGGTGGACACACAATTCAGCAGCGGCGGCAGTTCAGCAGCGAAGCGAGGACAACAATGGGAGCAACCCGAACCTCGTTAACCTGTCTGCTCGGTGACACACATTGCCGAGATGCGCCCGTCTTCTCTCTCTCCTCAACCGACGACAGACTGTCCGGTGGTGTCAGTTGCCTGAGAAGCTTGTCTGACTTTACCAATTCCAGTAATCTCTGCTGCTAGTTTTCTTTTCTTAAACTCTGCACAAGTGCCAAAATAGCTGTCAATTCCGTTGACAACAGCTTCTGTCGATCAGTTGTGCCGCGTCATCAAAGGGTTAAGGCATTGAGTGTGTGTGTGTGCGTGTCCTGTGTCCTACCCAAGAGAGTGGATTAATCTAGCCAATTGACAAGTGGATAATAGCTGAGAAGAGTAGTAGTAGTAGTAAGCTGTGAATGCGTGTACCTGCCTGTCGATGATTAACGTTGAGTGGTAGTGCTGTTGGTAGTGCTGGTGGTAGTGATGGTGGCAACGGTGCTAGGTCGGCGGAGTCTCAGTTCCGATTAGCTTCGCCGTCCACTGCCGTGATTGCCTGACACGCTCCAATCGGTCGCAGTGACAGCTCACACCAGTACCGGCATTGTCTGGGGGTGACAGGCGCCAGCAGAGGGCACATTCTCATTCTCATTCACACACACTCACTGACATGCAACTACCACAACCGCCGCCATCAGCATCAAATTGAGCAAAGAAATGGACGAACGCGCGTGGCATCCTTTGCATCGTGGCACATCCCTTCTCCTGCTCCGGATCATCGCCTCGAGACGCCGCCGGTCGACGGCATCAGCAGCAGCATCACCGCGACTGAGAAGAAGCGCCTTCTCTATTTTCTCTCCCGCATCTTCATAATTGGCCGCCGCCACTGCCGTCGTCGTCGTTGTTGAGGTTGAGACCTCGACGTCGCCTCTGATCGCCTCAGAGAATACTCTCTCACTCTCTCTCTCTCTCTCACTCTCTCTCTCTCTCTCTCTCTCTCTCTCTCTCTCTC
>JAALOO010000453.1_pt1 | contig 36969 bp, 29 predicted proteins | sample 7257641 | NCBI WGS metagenome assembly JAALOO01 (sample SAMN14085613, study PRJNA598686) | mite metagenome | biome: ENVO:01001000; feature: ENVO:01001002; material: ENVO:01001226; isolation source: single female mite from University of Michigan culture on fish food culture... ...
GATGCTTCTCTAACATATTGTATATCTTTTTTACATCTTGCGATTTTTCGCGTTGTAGAAATAAAAGCGCATCATCAGTCTGGACTGCTATCGTGTTTTTTAAACCTACAAAAGCGGTATATAGATCAGTCCCTAGCACCATGTTTCCATTTTCATCGACAGGATAACCGGTAGAAATTAGGTAATCATAAAGTGTCTCGAAAGAACCTAAATCAGACCATTCAAACTCGGTGGCGACCACTCTAATTTTTTTAGACCGTTCCATCACGGCGTAATCGATGCTAATGGAAGGAATTCTCTTGGAGAGCAGCTCGTCTAACCTGCCGTCTTTTTGCTGTTGCCAAGCCGCTAGGGCGGAAGCATATACCTTAGGTTCGAATTGTTGTAATTCCTGCAGGAGAACTTCGGCTCGGAAACAGAACATCCCAGAGTTCCATAGGAAGTTCCCTCGTTCGATAAAGTCTTCGGCCGTATCTTGATTTGGTTTCTCCCGAAAGGAAAGTACGAGATCGCCATCATACTCAATATATCCGTAGCCAGTCTCTGGCCTGGTGGGCTGAATACCGAAGGTCACGATGTAACCTTCACTTGCTTTTTCCACCGCTGCATTTACCGCCGATATATAAGCATCCTCGCCAAGGATTACATGGTCCGAGGGTGTGACGATCAATATATCTTCAGGTGCCGCGCTGAACGCTGCGAATGCAATGGCAGCTGCCGTATTTCTGGGTGTTGCTTCAATGATATCGGTATATTGAATATTTTGCGCGTCCATTAGCTCCTTAGACAAAATGTGATTGTCACAATTACCCACCACAATTACTTTCTGGCATAATGCCCGGTTACGAAGGACCGTCATCGCAAAAAGAGATCCTTCTTTAAATAAATTCAGATATTGTTTAGGATAACTTTTACGGGATAAGGGCCACAGCCGACTTCCGACACCGCCGGACAAAATTACGTGCGTTATATTATTCATACTTTTTAATTATGGTAAAGGTTGACATGGAGATTCCTTAATTTTTTACTGCTTTTAATGCCTCTTTATTGGCAACTACTTTTCGTAGGCCATGGCTGGAGAAACGGTGTGTTCGCTTATTGTAGTGAATAGCTATACCCTCTTCTATGCAGTACTTCTTACCCGTAAAATCTTTATCACGATACTCCTCGCCGATAAAACGAATATGTATGGTCATCCCCTGAATCATATCGGCTAGATCTTGCTCGGTCTCGTAGGGTATAATCTCATCAACATAACGGCACCCCTCGAGTTGAATATAACGTTCCACGACCGATTGTGTAGGTTTGTTCTTGGTGGGATCAACCTCCGAAGGATCGGTATTCAACCCCACTATTAAATAATCACAAAACTTTCTGGCTTCGGTAAGCATCATGATATGACCGGCATGCAAAAGGTCAAAAACGCCAAAAGTAATTCCTATCTTCATAATTTCCTTGATTTAAGTGTGTAACATTTCCCCGGCACTAAACTTTCGCTTTTAGCTTACCTACGGGTTTCATCATTAAGGCTTCTTTTTCGGCCTCTTTTTCGGCCACGGTACGTCGTAAGCCGGAGCTGGAAAAGCGGTGATCACGGCTATTATAATAGAGCTCCACTCCTTTCTCCTCGCAATACTTACGCCCCGTGAAATCTTTATCAGCATATTCATCCCCAATTATGCGCACATCAATTTGAAATGACCTTAGGATATCTTCTAGATCCTGCTCGGTTGCGTAGGGCACTATTTTATCGACATGTGTACACCCTTTGAGCTGGATATATCGTTCCACGACAGTCTGGGTAGGCTTATTCTTTTCCGGGCGGTCGATTGTGGGATCGGTCTGTAAGCCACAAATTAAATAACTACATTGCTTCTTGGCATCTTCTAACATTTTGATGTGACCTGCATGTAAGAGGTCAAAGGCAGAAAAGGTGATTCCAATTTTCATAATCATTTCGTTTAGTGTTAAATAATATATTCTAATCCTGGGTTCACTTGTCTATTACTCTCCTATAGCGTAATAGGAAAAACCAATACTTTCAAGCTCTTCACGGCTAAGTAACTTACGTCCATCAAAAACAAAAGAAGGTCGCTTCATCTGTTCTTTTATTGCTTTCCAATCATAGGCTTTAAACTCATCCCATTCGGTGAGAACAGCTACAGCGTGGGCTTGATTTAAGGCTTGATAGGGATCATCCACGACTTTCACCAATTTGCGATTTTCTTCGGGCGAGCGTGTGGATAAATAATCGAGATCGTCATAGATCTGCTTTTGGCTCACCTTAGGGTCGTAAACGACAATTGTAGCCTCTTCGTCCAGCAGGTGGTCTGCTACATAGATTGCGGCCGACTCACGGGTGTCATTGGTATCCTTTTTAAAGGACCATCCTAGAAATGCAATGTGTTTGCCGCTGACCGTATTGTACATTGTTTGCACTATCTTTTCAGCAAAGCGTCTCTTTTGATGATCGTTCAAGATGATGACCTGTTCCCAATAATCGGCCACCGCGTGTAAATTATAAGAACGGGCAATATAGACCAGGTTGAGTATGTCTTTTTGAAAACAAGACCCTCCAAAACCCACCGATGCTTTTAGAAATTTTGAACCTATACGGCTGTCTTTTCCTATTGCTCGGGAGACCTCATCCACATTTGCTCCTGTTGTCTCACAGAGCTCAGAAATCGCATTGATGCTCGATACGCGTTGGGCCAAAAATGCATTGGCAACAAGTTTAGATAGCTCAGATGACCATATGTTAGTCGTTAGTATACGTTCTTTGGGAACCCAGGCGCTGTAGATGTCTACCAAGGCTTGTATTGCCTCGTTATTTTCCCCGCCAATGAGTACTCGATCGGGGTTGTGCAGATCGGCCACGGCCGTTCCTTCGGCGAGAAACTCCGGATTGGAAAGAATGTGGAAGTTCACGCCGCTCCCGGTATTCTCAAGGATACTCTTTAGTGCTTCTGCCGTACGCACGGGAAGGGTGGATTTTTCGACGATAATTTTATCGCTCGTAGCAACAGCGGCAATCTGCCGCGCGCAGAGTTCAATATATTTAAGATCGGCGGCTTGTCCTTTTCCTGATCCGTAGGTTTTTGTCGGTGTGTTTACCGAGATAAAGATCATATCAGCCTGGGCAATTGCGCTATCAACATCGGTCGAAAAAAATAGGTTTCTTCCGCGTGCCTCGGCCACCACCTCCTGAAGGCCCGGCTCGTAGATAGGAAGATCGCTTAGATCTTCCCCATTCCATGCCGCAATTCTAACGGCGTTAAGGTCAACCACAGTAACTTCCAGCTGGGGATTCATTTGCGCGATAACGGACATTGTCGGGCCACCAACGTAGCCGGCACCAATACAGGTAATTTTATTTATTTTGATCATATAGATTACGGTTTTTCATTTTTTCTAAAAATATTTCTGAACCTTAAGCTGTCCTCCGATATTTTTCTCTAGCAAGCCGCCCTGATCAATAGCAAGAATTCCAGAGACATGAATACCATTAAAAAGCTCTTTGCCAGCACTGAGGTAGGCTGAAAACTGATTTACGGGCTCAAAACGCCCGGCATTAAACTTTTGAGGCCGTAGTTTCCCATTGAACCACTGCTCATAAGGGCCGCTTGTTCTATACTCACCGTGATGTCTGGCGAAGGTTGCTTTCAGGAGAAAGTCCCATTCAGATAACCCAAATTGTGCTCCTAAATGACCCGCTACTACACGGTTGGAGATAAAGTAGTTTAACGGATGATTAATGTTACCCGGGGCAGCATCTTTTGCAGGAATAATTAAGGGCGTTCCAAGGCCAAATCCTTTATAGGAAAATCCTTCACCATATACGGCATGATTGTAATAGTATTCGGGGCCTGAGGGGGTCTTCTTTGTGCCATAGTCGCCAGCTTGGTGCTTGGAAAAGAAAAATTCTGCAAGAATTTTATCCCAGTGAAAAGACGACTTGTCGGTGGGTTTGGTATTGGTAAATACAAGTCCGGTTAGGCCATCTTTCACGTTAGCAAGGTAGGCTATGGCTCCTTTGTCGTAGAAAAACTGCCGATAAAGATCGACTCTAAATTTATCAAATTCGTAGGACGCACCGAAGTCTATGGCACCCAGGTGATTACCGACTTTGGAAATCTCTAATTTCCCACTATAGTCTGCCGGGGGAGCATATGCCTTTCCTGATATGACGTGCCACAACTCTTGGGACCAGCTTAGGTCGTACTGGTCACCAAATATCGCTTTATCTGATCCCCAGATCACGTCGTGGTGTATCCCAGCATAAAGCTTCCATTTCGACTCGGGTCTGCCGAGCCTGCCATAAAAAGAAAGGTGATGGTATTTTGTTGCTGCCTTCATATCGGGATCCCCACCATATTGAATGGGCACGTCCCCCATCCAGCCGTAACTCGCATTGCCTTTAAAAGCAAATAGCCCGCCCACCACGGGGATCACATAATATTCTGGTATCCCGAGCTGAACTTTTGGTATTCCTAGAGCATTTCCCGAAAGGGTGAACGATCCAGAGGAAAGCAGCGGGTCATTTAGCCCTTCGTGATCTCGGCTACGGCCTGCTTTCAGCTCGAATATACTTAGGCGCCCTTTAAGGTAAGCCTCCACGGGGATAAATTCGACTTTTCGACCCGCGTTCATGCGTAGATCGACCTTCGCTCCCCAGTCTAGCAGCTTTTTCTCCGTGCTATACATTTTCTCCAATTCACCATATAGGGAAACTGATGCGCCATCAAGCGGTACACTTCCATATTGGTTGCTACGCATCCAAAATGGAACAGCTCCCTTTCTTGTGCCACTGGCGGAGAGGCCTATACTTTTTTTATACAGACTCGCCGTATTACTTTCTATACTATCGGGCCGGGCATCTTGCCCAGATGCCTTTAGGATAAAAACTAGCAGCACAAAAACAAGAAGATAAATTTGGCGCGCGCCGGGATATATGATCGTGTGTGTCATAATTGTGGTGTTAAGCATTTTTATAGTCAATTTCTCGGTTCACGGCCCTTTGCCTCTGCAGGGCATAAAGCTCACTTTCTAGAGCCGATAGGATCTGATTTTTATCGAGATGCTGCTCGGCATAACTCCGGGCGTTCCTTTTTATATGCTCGCTATCTCCCTGTAGCGCCAGAGCGATACCTTCTTGCAATGCCTTTTGATCATCCGGAGCAACGAGAATCCCCATCTCATGCTCCTTTACAACCTCATAAAGGGATGTACCAGGCAAGGCGGTCACCAGCGCGCAGCCTGCCGCCGCGAGAATTCCGGTGAGCTTACTTGGCATCACCAGATCCGCCGCGGATCCTTTTTGAAGTACCAGGTGCAAATCCGCGCTGGCTAGTAGCGCCGAAAGCTTTTCGTAGGGTTGTAGCGGGAAAAAGAATACGTTTTGTAGTTCGGCTGCCGCCGCTTGCTCCATAAGTTTCGCTTTAGCACCCCCGGTACCACATATAGCGAACTTTACCTCGGGCGTAGAAACGAAAGTCTCGGCCGCGCGGATAACGGCATCTAGGCCTTGCTTTTCCCCCAGGTTACCGCTATAAAGGATCACCTTGTCATCCGGAGCGAACCCCATTTGCTCACGAAGGGATGCTTCCTTGGGAAGGGGGTGGACAACTTTACTATCTACCCAGTTGGGAATAAACAGCATCTTACCAGCGGAGATTCCCTTTGCCATTATTTTCTTGTGCATACCTTCACTTATCGTCGATACACGGGTACCCTTTTTTAAGAAAAACCGCTCCAGAGAAAACATTATCGCTAGAAATCGCTTGTTTTTTATCATCCCCAGATCTTTGGCAGCATCCACCTGCAGGTCTTGAATATGATTTATCCACACACCCGGTTTTATCAACCGGTAAATCCAAGGGGCAAGCGAAAGATGAAAAGGTGGGGCGATACTAAAAACCACGTCGAATTTCTTACTAAATAGGAAGCTTAGCCAAAAAGGAACGCTCGAGAGCAGGAAAGAGAACTCATGTAGCATACGCTTTAGTGCGCTTACCTCGGCCGGTACGTATAGGGGAGCGCGGTGCACCGTGACCCCACCAACCTTTTCGGTGTGCCATAACCGTTTTTTATAATCCGGATGAATTTGCCACTCTGGATAGTAGGGCATCGCGGTGAGCACATGTACATCATGGCCGCGCGTGGCGAGCCACTGAGCCATCTCTCCGGTGTACTTTCCAATTCCCGTAAGCTCGGGGGCGTAATTTATTCCATATAATAATATGCGCATAATTAATTTCTTTTTTCATTTTCACTTTTCCAGCGTACGCTAATTTGTCTGGCTGGATTACCTCTATAAATACCGTTTCCTTCCACCGAGCTGGTGATGACTGACCCTGCTGTGATGATGCTATCGGTGCCGATCTGTACGCCGGGCCCTACGAATGTTCCTGCGCCAACCCACGACCCTTGGTGTAGAGTAATCGGACCGTTACGGTAAGGCATATCGGGTTTTCGAAAGTCGTGGTTTCCTCCACAAAGGAAGACTCGCTGACTCACGCAAACGTTGCTAGCTATCGTGCAGCATTCAAAGTTTAGTATAAAAACTTCCTCTCCGATCCAGACATCATCGCCTAAGACCAGCTTCCATGGAAAGTGAATGTTCACGCGGGGCTTGAGGATCACCCCGCTGCCCACCCGCGCGCCAAAGCGCCGTAAAACAAATACTTTGAAACTGCTGGGAAAGGGAAAGGCAGACATAAAAAAGAGCATCTTGGTCAGGTACCACAGTATTTCTGTTAGCTTGCTAGCTCCACGGTCAAGGCCTATGGAGGCATCAAATTTTGCAAGGGTGACCTTAGATTGACTCATGTTCATCGTAATTTAGTTGAATCGGTTTGTTTCTCACGTTGGCCAGCAGCGGCCCGTAGAGCATCTTCTCATGCAGCTGTTCTTGCTGCTGATTTTCAAATCGTTTGCGGATAAATTTTGCTGGGGATCCCCCCACAATAGTGAAGGGCTCAACGTCCTTGGTGACGATGGAACCTGCGGCAACGATACAGCCGTCGCCCAGCACCACCCCAGCGATGATTATGCTGCTGGCGCCCACCCACACGTCGCGACCTATTGTCGTGCGCCGAAGCGCCGGGCGGCCAGAGAAAGTAGCCGGTGTACCTGCTTGCTGAAAGTTGTGATCACTACCAATTATTTGCACATTGGGTGCTATCATGGTATACCTGCCAATTGTCACGCCCGGATAGATCAGGCCACCGTTTCCCACGTAGGAATATTCACCGGCTACTAGGTCTGGGCTTATTGTGCAGGAGCCTCCAATATTAAAGGTCGGATGGACCGATTTAAGGCCATATATATACCGAATTTTCAAGCGCTTTAAAAACCGGTATCCCATTGCTAGGCGGTCACTTTGTTTTAGTTTATTTATTATCCCCATACTAAGCCTCTTTTAAAACAGAATTCAACACTGCCGATTGATATTGCGGGTTGAAGTGTGTGTCTATCACCCGATAACATTGCTCCATCACCCTGCCATCCTTGGCCGGGTACCTTTTAAACCAGTCGGCAATCACCTGAACTAAGTTCTCCACCGAATTATAGTCGAACAGTTCCCCAGTTAACCCAGATTTAATCGCCTCCACTTCGGGCATCTGCACGTTCAAATTATTGTGTGATATCACCGGCGTACCGTAGGATAAGGCGTGTATCGCAGTCAGCCCCACTTCTCCGGGGGTGACGCAGAGGTCAGCGCTCGATAACAGGTAGCCATTTTCAGTTTCATCGTAAATGGCTCCCAGAAATACGGCTGCCTGCTGGAGTCCGCTGCTGCGCGCCTGGCTTTCTAGCGCTGCGCGCTGGTCTCCATCGCCAATCACCAGCAGATTGAAAAAATCACTTCCCGAGCGATCCTTCAATATAGACTGGGCCTGGATAAGCATATCAATACGCTTAACCTGGTTAAGCCTACCGATGAAAATGACGACCGGTATCTGGGTATTGGTAAAATATTTCGCGCGGAAGCTGGCAGTGGCTTGGGCATTAAAAGATGTCCGGATTGCCAGGCCTTTCTCATAGTCTAGCGAATTGTATATTACATGAATATTCTCAGCAGGCTTCACCTTGTACTTCCTTAGTATTCCTGCCGCGCGGTTTCCATACAGGAAAAAGCCATGAGCGAGCTTGTAAAAGCCGAAAAGCTTCACCCGATCGACAGTAGTGATATGATCTTTATATACGCCATGCATCCAGTAATAAATCTTTTTCCCGCGTAGGCGGGCGAGCAGCACGGCGAGCCAGGTAGATATGAAGTAGGGCGAGCCTAAGAATATATAAGCATCATAGTCTCCTCTAGCGGCGAGCTTCATCAGATCCCCCTGCCAAAGAAATTTACGCCCTAGCAGCCATTTATTTTTTAAAATATGCCAGCGCAGCCCTCCTTTATCTATAGGCACTTGGGCTAGGTTGGGGTCAATTTTCTTGATATTAATTTCACTGCTGGTCCCAGCAAATAGAGTATACTGGACATCGGGATTCGTTTTCATCAACTCCTGAAAGATCGGCAGGCGGTATAAAGCAATATAGTGGTAGATGATAGCGACTTTTTTCATGGCAATTAAAAATAAAACTCGTAAGGCATAACCCCTCCTCTGTTAGTTTGTAAACTGTAGACAAAATAAAGTAGCGCGTAGGCTAAAACGCACAGACAGGCGATCACTCTCTTACGCCCTTGATACTGATACACTAGGCGCGTGAGCAAGATGATCTCAAAGGGATAGGTATAAATAACGAACCTGGAGATCAGCGAGATGGTGATAAATAAATTCCCGAGCACCATGCCGAAGAATAAAAGATTTTTGTAGAGCTTATTGCGTCCTTGTTTGAGGTATAAAAATATAACCGCGCAGGCAATATTTTTGGGCAGCAGCGAGAGGTAGAAATTCAACCTGCTAAACTTCACATCGGACTTGTAATCGGCATAATTTTGATACTTCTCGTAAGGTAGCATCTCAATCAGCGAGCGCACGGGACCATCAAATCCAATAAGTCCAAGTACGAATGTCGCGCTCAGGATGATGACCGCTGTCTTGGGCTTTATATGGATCTTGCCTGCAATAAAAACAAACGGAGCCATCAAGATTGCCGAATAATGGATCGAGCAGGCGGCCGCAAAACTCAGCAGCGATTGCCAGTTTTGGGCCTTCCTAAAATAGTAGATAGCCAGCATGAAAAGGGAGATGGCGACACCTTGCTTGACGAGGCTAAAAGGCAGTATAAGGTAGTAGAATAACAGGTAAAGGATGACCGCTAGTAAAGGATCGGGGGTTTCCTTTTTTAACACAAAGACAAAGGGAAGCACGGTTAGGCAAGCAATGATCAGTAGCATAAACCGCCAGTCATTCCATGTGTTTATGGCCAGCTCGTTGAGCACAATCCAGCCGACTTCCCATTTGAAGGTAAGTGCAGAAAAGGGTAAGGTGGGAATATCTTTTAAAAAGCCTGTCATGTAGGCGATGTGATCAATTCCAACCTCCGGGCTACGCAAAGCACTCAAACCCACAAATAAGGCAGCCGAAAGCCACACAAATGAGCTGTTGGTCTTGCGAAAGCAATACAATGTCAACAAAAGGAGTGCTATAAAAATATATATCCCCATTATGCGGTTTAAAAGATGTTATTTAATCGTGATTTGAATATCTCTCGCTGCTGATCGTTAATGTCCTTAATGCGCTGTTGCAGCTCTTTTTGCTCACTATGAAGCTCCTGCAGGCGCTTGATATTTAATTCTTCTAACACGAGATCTTGCAGTCCCACGGTATGAAAGATGTCGTGAATCTTTTGTGTTTTGGCATCGCCCATGATGAATGCTAGGGGAATGCCTCCGTACATCTGCCCCAGCAAAAGAACATGGAGTCTATTGCTTAAAAGGAAGAGTTTATCGCTGTAGAAATCGCGCTCTTCCCATTTTAAGACGCCCTCTCTAAAGTAGACGTTGGGACCTACCACGGCGTTGTATAAAACGAGGTTAAAATCCCTGTCCCTTTCTACCTGATAGAAGAATTCTACTTTATAGCCTTGTAGCAGGAAATACCTGACGTAGGTACCTACGGCATCGATGATATGTATGTTTTCGGTATCCCCCAGCTGCCGAAAAGAAATGCCGACGCTAATTTTTTCCGCTGCGCCCTGCGCATTCATCAGAAAGCAAAAGTCTGGCGAATAGGATACATTGGACACCCCTAAGTTTTTCACTTGCATCACGTTCAACTTGCTACGTAAGAATATCCCACTTAACACCTTAGCATAGCGGCCAATAATTTTGCTATCAAAGGATGTTTGCAGCATGTAATCATTGCCCATTAGGTAGCTTTTGGTTCCTTTGCGCTTAAAGAACAGAAAGATCAAATAGAATAGCCAAGCGCGGACCTTTTGATTCAGGCTATGGGAACCCCCAAAAGGACCCGGGCTTTTAAATAGGCTATCGAATTTGTGATTCTTTGCAAAAGGGATGCGTAGAAGTCCCGCTCCTTTCACGCTGATCGAGCTGATCGAGGAGAGCTCGTGTACATTTTCCTTTTCCAGCAGGATAGCTTTAAATTCTTCGGGGACTTTCTTCGTATCTAGGTATACCGTTCCATAGCAGGCAAGTTCATCCACAAAACATTTGTTGATAAGTAGGTCTCCCATGTTTTCATACTGCGTTGCTACTATATAAAGTATTTTTTTCATCTAGGAAATTAATTTTACGATGGATTCACTGAACTGTTCATAATTTCGTTCTGCATTGTAGTGATCTAGGTAATATTGCTTCACCTGCTGTTTGTCTACCTGTCTACCGATCAGGACAGCTCTTAGCGCCTCGGCAACCTGCGTTGTGGAAGGATCTTGTGGCAGCAGGATGCCTGTTTGAGGACCGACAATCTCTCCATTGCCACCCACGTCGGTCGCAATGGCTGGAATACCAAAAGATGTGGCTTCCATGATCGATACAGGAATCCCCTCGGAGCTACTAAGGTTGATAAAAACATCCACTGCCTGCTCCAGGTAGTGCTCATAGACCACGGTGTTGGCGACATTACCACGAAATAAAACAGTTAGGTTACTGGGTTTAGATAATGCTGTTAACCTTATTTCACCAAGCTCGGGTCCATCACCAAAATGTGTCCATAGAATTTGCTTCTGCGGATATAGAAGGGCAAATTCAGCAATGGATCTATAGATTAGATCTACGCGTTTGACGAGGTGTACGCGTGAGACGGACACGATGCTGAAGGAGTCCTCGGGTGAGCTTTTAGCGATATGTCCCCGATCTGTCACGCCCAATTTAGACACCTGAATATTTGAGGTGGCCTGCGGGTATTTATTTTCCAGGTATTCTTTGCCGTCGCTCGATATGACAAATATGGCATCGGTGTTATTGATGGTCTGCACCCTGTATGGCCAAAATAGCTGCGTGGAATCCAGGTTTTCATAAATATCGTAGCGGTGTGCCCTAGCAATAATTTTAGCGGATATATTACGGTTCTTATTCACCTGGGCCAGTGCCAAGGGTGCCTCGTTGAGCCAGTAGCAATAGAGCACCTGTGCATCGGTGATGTCTTTATTTTTCATAAAAAAATCATAGTAACTCAGGTAGGTAGCCATGTATTTGGCAAGGACTTTTATGCCTGCCGCGCTACCCGAATATTTCTTGTGCTCACCAAGGGCTTTATAGAATTTTGGGGAGAACAGGGCTTTTAATAGGCGTTTATTTTTATGCTTATACGTTTCTGCAAAGGCCGTCGAGACACGTACGTTTTCGGGCAAAGAACGCTTAAGGGGCGCAATTGCAGTAGGAAATATCAAGATCTCCTGGAATCTGCTGGCTAGGAACGTTATTTCCGATTCGATAAAAGCCTCGGTGGTGTGGTAGGGGAACCTCCTAGTAAAGAGTATCAGTTTTTTGCCCATTTTCTAACCTACTTATTTGATATTTAAATTGTTTAGCTCTACGTTATTAATAAATTCAGTGCAGCGGCTGATGAGTGCCTGCGCGTAAGGGATATGACGTGTTTTATTTTCCGGAATATCATCAAGCTCGATTTTACCTTCTAGGTTAAAGTTGTTGGTAATTACATTTTGCTCGCTGATATCTATTCTGTTAAAAAAGTCAATAAGCCCTTCAAAGCGGCTGTTAAAGCGGTTACCAAACCCCTCAAAACCACCATTTAGAAATATCACGGGTGTTCCCATTGCCAGGCAAGGCAGGGCGCAGTGTATTCTAGAGGTGACCACGAGCTTCGCTTTTGCAAGACGCTTCAGGTATTCATCTGCGATTTCGAAATTCTTCTCCACGGTAGTTTCAGGAATAATCTGGGTGATGAATTTTGCTTTTTTGAGAATTTCCTCGCTGAAGGTCTTCTTAAATACTTTGTTTTTAAGGGCGAAATCGAAGACACGACCACGCTTTATCCTGCTCAGCAGTTTTTGAGGGGCTTGCAGCATCTGTCCTACAGAAAAATAATGGAACAGCGGATCGATAAACAGAATTTCATCTGTTAGCTCCTCGGGGTTTCTGTGATAGGTCTGTCCGAGCGTTAAGGTTAAGCATCCCGAATAATATGCGGCAACACCTTTCTCGGATAGCAGACGTGCTGTCGCTTTATCACGACATCCTATTGGTTGATGTTTTTTAAAGTACTCGATGCTCTTGGCAGAGGTCATCTGCTCGTAGACGGAGGAATTGATATGCATTGCTACGAATAGGGGATCTATCTTATCCGTTGGTGGCCAGTGCGATGGATTATGCATATACCAGCCATTCATAATCATTTTGATATCATCCCCGTTATAGGTATGCAGATCCTCGCGATCCCGGTAGACATCGATCTTCGGTAAGTATTGTCTTGCTGCGATTGCCTGAACGTAATCACCAACATTTGTCTGCGCTCTGGAGCAGCCCATCAGGCCATATTTTATATTTTCTTCCATTTGGATATGAGTTTAGATTTTATTGAATTTTCGATTAAACTGTAGTTGTAATAGATAAAGATTCCGCACGCCATAAAGGGAGCAAGCAGGGAGAGCCATGATATACCCAGGTAAAGCGTAGCGGTAATCAGCGCAAATAGTACCCCAAGCTGCACAAATAGTCCTCCCGGGAATGCTGCACCAAGAAAATGGCGTACCTGAATCACGCGGTAAATCAGCAGAACCAGATAACCCAGCAATATGGAGATACTGATACCATAAAGGCCAAGCTTGACCAGTAGGAAACTACTACCTATCGTAGTCAGTCCGCCTAGGATCGAGGAGAAGAAAATCCCTTTTGTTTTACGCACCTTTAAGTACACTGCTCCGTAGAAGGAAGATAAGGCTTGCAGCATGACGGCAAACAGGAGCACGGGGATATATTGCCATGCCTGGAAGTAGCTTGCATCTATTAAGCTCATCATCATCTTTGAGCAGCTGGCTAGGATCGTTATTAGGCCAAAAAGGAGTTTCAAATACTGCTTCAGGGTGCTCGAGAAATATGTTTTTAGGTCCGCCGATTCCTCAAGACGAATAAATTTCTCTTGCCAGGCCAGCGTAAAAACACTGGTGATAACCAGCAGTATCGAGGGATACTTATAGGATATAGCGAAAAGACCATTATATTCAGCGCCTAGGTAAGCGAGTATTACAAAGCGGGTGGACGAGCCAATTAGCCACCAGCTAAGGGTATTGGGCAGCAAGGGTAGCGAGTAGTTGCAAAAATCCTTTAAAAGCACTTTATTCAACTGCAGTGAAGATAAGTACGAAGAAAGATTATTCTCAAAAAACAACCATACAATAACAATAAGAAGCGCTAAAATATTTGCTAGCAGCACCCCTTTTACCCCAAGGTTGAAAAAGTACAGCACCCCGCCGGTGAATCCTACGTAGAGCAGGGAATAAAAAACACTCGTTTTTGCATATACCTGATTCTTTCCCAGTCCTCTGGTGCCTTGTTGCATGGTCGGAAACAGGATCATAAGCACCGAATAGGCATAAAAATAACCACTGTAGGGCACCTCAATGAATAGCGTCGTCAGCCAAAAAATGATGGTGTATATGGCAATATTCAGGAGCACCAGACCATAAATATTCTTAAATATTGTCGAGCGGTCAACCTCCTGCTGAGGATCTAACAGCCAGCGCAGCAGCGCAGAATCGAGCAGAAGGCTTACGCAGGGAACAATGAAGGATACGGAGGTAAGAATCAAATCATATTGACCAATTTCTGCTTTGGAGAGAAAGTAGGTCATAAAGAATACCAAAAGGAAGGAAAGAACCTTCGAGCTAAGATTTCCAAGCATGTATATTCCAGTTAGTCCGGCTAAACTGTTTTGCTTCTTCCCTGCCACTTTTTGTGTATTCGATGTTGTTATCGTATTCATCAATTCTGGGTGTTATAAATCCGCTAGTGAGCAGCCCTTAACCAATAATATGTTCCCATTGGGCGTTGTAATTTCCTTTTACAAGCTCCAGGTCGGACTGCACCATCTCTTTGACAAGCGCCGCTAAATCATATTCTGGGGTCCAGCCTAGTTGTGTTTTTGATTTGGTCGGGTCGCCTATCAGCAAATCGACTTCCGTAGGCCGGTAGTATGCCGGATCGACCTTCACGACGGTCTGCCCTATTTCGAGTTGATACTCGGGGTTGCTGCAGGAGACGACCGTAGCTATTTCCTTTTCCTGCTGTCCCTGAAATTCTAGGGCTATACCCAGCTCGGCAAATGCTAGCCGCACAAAATCGCGCACCGATGTGGTAACACCTGTTGCGATAACGAAATCTTCTGGCTCCTCTTGCTGTAAAATGCGCCACATCGCTTCTACATAATCTTTGGCATGTCCCCAATCACGAAGGGAGTTGAGGTTTCCAAGATATAGGCAGTCTTGCTTTGCCAAGGCTATCGCTGCGGTAGCCATGGTAATCTTTCGGGTTACAAAGGTTTCGCCCCGGCGTGGCGATTCATGATTAAAAAGAATGCCATTGCAGGCATACATACCGTATGCTTCGCGGTAGTTTTTTGTTATCCAGAACCCGTAGATCTTAGCCACTCCGTATGGTGAACGGGGATAAAAAGGTGAATTTTCATCGTAGAAACCTTCGGCATTTTTATTTTCGGCTAGTCCGCCATAAAGCTCAGATGTAGATGCCTGATAGATGCGTGTTTTATTCTCCATGCGCAGTATACGCACCGCTTCAAGTATCCGCAAGGTTCCGATACCATCAACATTGGCCACATATTCAGGGGAATCGAATGATACCTTAACATGTGACATCGCTCCCAGATTATAAATCTCATCGGGCTGGACCTCTTGAATGATGCGGATTAGATTGGTGGAATCTGTTAAATCCCCGTAATGCAACTTAAAACGCACATGCAGTTCATGCTGATCAATGTATAAATGATCGATACGCTGGGTGTTAAAGGACGACGCTCTACGCTTTATACCGTGGACCATGTATCCCTTTTCAAGGAGCAACTCTGCTAGATACGAACCATCTTGACCTGTGATCCCTGTGATTAATGCTGTTTTCATGTTAGTATATTTGCTAGTTAAAAATGTGATTGGGCTATCGATATTTAATGTGTATGGCAACAGGATTTTGCTACTGCGTAGCCATTAAAGCTTGACCTGTTTATAATTCTGTTGGTTTTGTAAAAACCATATGTATGTTTTACGGATTCCCTCCTCTAGGCTTATCTTATGCTTCCAACCCAGGGCATGCATTTTGGAGATATCCATGAGCTTCCGTGGTGTCCCATCAGGCTTGCTTTTATCCCACACGATCTCTCCTTTGTGACCGACTACTTGTTGTATAGTTTGGGCAAGCTCCTGGATTGTCAGGTCCACCCCTGTACCTACGTTATAGAGGTATTCAGGAAGTTCATTATCCAGGGCAAAAAAGACCGCTTCGGCTAAATCATCGACATATAAAAATTCGCGCATCGGGCGGCCTGACCCCCAGAGGGTAACCGGGAGATGGCCATCTTCTTTTGCCTGATGGAATTTGCGTATCATGGCTGGAAGCACATGGGAGGTTTGCAGATCGAAATTATCATAGGTGCCGTATAAATTCGTTGGCATGAGGCTCACGTAGTCCTTTTGAAACTGCTTACGAACGGCTTGGCAGGCCTTCACCCCTGTTATCTTAGCAAGCGCATATGCTTCATTTGTTGGCTCGAGTGTATCTGTTAATAGATATTCTTCCTTGAGTGGTTGCGGGGCAAATTTTGGATAGATGCAGGATGACCCCAAGAAGATAAATTTTGAGACGTCATTCTTTAGAGAACTATCAATAAGGTTGTTCTGTATTTGCATGTTCTCGATCAGAAATTGGTAAGGAAAATCGTTGTTTGCCAGTATCCCTCCCACGCGTGCGGCGGCATCGATAACCACCTCGGGCTTCTGGGCTTCGAAGAATTCCCCGACTGCCGTTTGATTTCTGAGATCGAGCTCTGCCGATGAGCGAACAAGCAAGTTGGTATACCCTTTTGCTTCTAAATTCCTTTTGATAGCCCCGCCTACCATGCCTCGATGTCCGGCGATAAAAATTTTAGTATGCTTTTGCATTGTTTATGTGTTAACTGCGTTTAAAAATTTGCCACCATTTGCGCGAGGTGCCTTCTTGCCCATAGTCTCCATAGCCATAGCCATAACCGTATCCGCCATAGAAACCACCTTTTGCAGGCACATCATTGACCACGAGCTGGATCGGATTTATTTTCTTTTGCGTCAGAAGACCAGAAGGAATCCCGAGCTGTTCTTTAAAGGTAAAGCCCTGCCGTACGACGTACAAACAAAGGTCAGCATAGCGGTTCAGCAGCTGCGCATCGGTCACCATGCCTACGGGCGGAGCATCCATGATGATGTAATCGTAGCGGGTCGCTAGCTCATCCATCATTGCTTTAGCGCGCGGGTGCACCAAGAGCTCTGCCGGGTTGGGCGGGATTGCTCCTGCCTGAATGATGTCTACATGCTCATTTGTTCCCGAGGGTGTTATAATTTCTTCCAGGCTCATTTGCGGGCGGATGACATAATGAGAAAATCCTTTACCTGGCGGCAGGCCAAGCTTGGTGGTAATAGAGGGCTTGCGTAAATCCAGTTCCATCAGGAGCACCTTGTTGTCAAGCAGCGCAAGGGAGACGGCCAGATTTAAGGCCACGTAGGATTTCCCTTCCCCGGACATTGAGGAGGTAAAGAGGATACGTTTTCCACCGTTTAAGGCGAACTCCAAGTTGGTACGCATTGCTCTAAACTGCTCGGCAATAGGTGAACGGGAGGACTTATCGACCACCACATTATTCTTGTCTTGGGAATGCGAAATAAAACCCAAAACCGCAAGGTCATCATGCTTTTGAACATCCTCTATGTTTTGGATACGAACACTAAGAAGCTCTCTGATGTATAGTACGGCTAGTGGAATAACCAGTCCGACGATCAGCGCTACGAGCAGAATAATACTACGTTTTGGCGCGTAGGGATACTTCTGCGCTTTTGGGCTATCAATAATTCTGGAGTTAGACACGTTTGCCGTACGGCTTATGGCTGTTTCTTCCCATTTTTCTTGAAGAAAGATATACTGCTCCTGCTTGATCTGCTGCAGGCGGGCCAGATCAATATACCCGCGCTCGATAGTCGGTACACGGCGTATTTGCGTGGTTAGCTCCCCGGAGAGCACATCTTGCTTTTGCTTGGCCAGTAGGAGCTGATTACGCGCGCTACTCACGTTGGCAATCATATCTTGACGCACGCTGGCTATTTGACCGGTAAGGTTTTTAACAAGCGGATTCTCCTCGGTGTTTGCCAGCAGCAGACGTTCGCGCTGGAGGGCAAGCTCATTGTAGCTCGCCACTATCGCCGAAAAGGTAGCATCCTGAGGGATTACCGCGGAGGGGACAACGCGAATTTTTGTAGGGTCCTGCAGATACCCTAATACAGCATCCAGGGCGTCGATTTGTGATTCGATCTGCGCAATACTTTTTGCGTAGTCTGCCGAGCTGGACAGTAATATCCGACTCTGCTCTGAAATATCGGCAAGCTCTTCCCGCTGTTTGTACCCAGAAATCTTGTCTTCAACGCCTGCAAGCTCGTCTGTCACTTTCTTTAAGCGGGCGTTGATGAATGATAGCGTAGAGTCTGCCACCTCATTTTTATCATGTAAATTCCGCTCCACATATTTACCGATAAAAGTGCGCAGCTGTTGTTCTCCGCGCTCGGGTATGGGGCTATTTAGGGTGAGGTCGATCGTGGATACGTTTTTATTTGTCACCTCTACATTCAGCGCGGATCGGTAATCTTCGACCACATCGTCAATCGGCGCGATGGTGAATCCGAATACTACATCCTTGTCATGTTGCCCTGGGGAGGGAGTAATAAGCAAGTCTCCGACTTGCGGTATAAAAACTGCTTTCCCCTGCGCAAAGGTTATTGTCGTATCCTGGCTCTCCAGTTTAAGGCCTCCAGATTCCAGGGGATATACTTGAAATCGTTTTTTGTCTCTCACCGAGTCAACGCTGGAGATCAGTTCCACTTGAAAGGGGGCGGCTAGCACCGGAAGATCGTGCACCTTACCTTTGAGAAAATAATTAACATACGCCCTGTCGAATAGCACCATCTCGCGCATCAAATCGCTGGTTTTTAAAACTTCTACCTCGTTATCTACCGAGGATTTGGTTCCCATCAGTCCCGAGAGATCGCCAAGGGCCGATTCGCCAAGCATCCCTCCTTTTTTGTCATCCGAGACGAGCAGTTTACCATTTATTTTATACTGAGGAACCGAATAGCGCAGGTAAGCAAAGGCAAGAACAAGGCAGACAATCACACTTAAGGCCATCCAATACCAGTTGGACATTATTTTACCAAAAAAGAGTAATAAATCTTTGTTGTCAATCTTTTTGTTCTTCACTTCAAAATATTCTTCTTGATCTATTTTTCTACTCATATCTTATTTTCATTACTAACTTACCGGGTAAGGATTCAGCTCCAACTATAGCCGTGTTAATGCGACTATCACTAAGGAAAGTACAGAACCTATGATCGCAAATGTCTGAGTTCGGGCTGCGTTGTTTGCCGCGGCTTTCGCTTTTCCGGGCTCGACGTACAGCACATCATTTTGGCGTAAATAGAAATACGGTGATTGAAAAATACGGCTATCGTTTAGGTCCAGACGTACGAGCTCTTTCTCCCCATCGTGGTCCCGCACGAGCAGCACATTTTCTCTGCGCCCGTATATCGTTAAATCTCCCGCTAGGCCCAGCGCATCAAGGACGGAAACTTTTTCATTGGGCACCGTGTAGGTTGCAGGTCTTGCCACTTCCCCTAAAACGGTAATTTTATAGTTGGCAAAACGAACCTGTACGGTCGGGTTTTTATAGTACTGCTCGGCAAGGGTCGTGATGCGCTCGCGTGCCTGATAGCTGGTGAGGCCTTTTACTTCAACCTTACCCAGTAAGGTCATATTGATATAACCATCTTTATCCACCAGAAGACCTGAGATCACCTGATTCCCTGTCATAGCTGCAGAACTGGCACCCACCGCCTGCTGGACTACAGATTGGTTGGCAACTTCAGATGTTGCCGGATCGATAGTTTGCACGGTAACGCTTATAATATCATCCGATTGGATGATCGGTTCGGCGTAATTGGCTGCTTGTTTAACTATTCGCGCCGAGTCGATAGGTAGATCGTTGAAGTAAACGATTTTCTTTACCGAACAGCTTATGCAAAAAAGTAAGATGAATAGCGGTAGTATGGCTACCAGCTTTGTTGTGGGTTTAGTGATCATTTTTTTCTAGTGTTAAAATCTTGTGCGTGTAGGGCTATTTGTATATGATTTTCGCTATGTGTTACAAGAAAATAAATAGGGATTTTTTATTTTACATTTTTTGAAATATTTACTGAGATTTTCTTTTTGAAGGCCACTCTCAAGTGCTCGTACATGGCGCTCATGATGTACATCTGTTCCGACCAGGTCGACAAACCCTTTATCAAGCAGGTACAGGGCGGTCTTTCTTTGGTGCGGCCCGTAATAACCGATCAGTGAGAGTAGGTTCAATTGCAGCAGACAGCCTAATTCTTTGAACCGCTCGATTCGTCCAGGCATCTGGTGATAAAACACGTAACGCTCAGGATGAGCCAGGATCGGTTTGTAGCCTTGGATCTGTAGATCAAATATGTTTTTTTCAATATTTACACTTTCTTGGATGTACGACATTTCAATTAAAATATGCTTGCCTGGCAGGCAGGCGAAAGAGGTGCTAGCATCCTGTATCTGCTGATCAAAATGGCGGTCTACCATATATTCGGCCGCATATCCTCCCATGAGATCACTTACCCCGGTTGCCTGTAAGGTGCGGTAGGCGCGCGCTATACCTTCAGGCGTATTAGGGTGCAGTTCCCCACATATGTGCGGGGTAAAATGGAAGCTGCTTAGACCGAGCTCAGCCAGCCGGGCAACCAGGGCAGTGCTTTGTTCTAGGTCTTGACATCCATCATCGAGCGCCGGTAACATATGTGAGTGCATATCGACCTGCATCCAGGAAAGATCATTCTTTTGCGTTGTACGGTTAAAAATGTTCCACATAAATATTCAATTTTTCTCTATTTATTTTTTGCTGACAGTGATCATTTTCTAATAAGAAATATCCGGCCGGCGCGCCCGGCCGGGATATTCCCCTACAGTCACAAGTTTAACACTTGAGCTCTTGGGTAGCTTTACAAACGCTGAAAGCTACTTTTATCATTACAGGGTGCATCTGCCGCGCGCTCCAGAAAGTTTAACTGCTCTTTGTAGAGGCAGATTTCTTCAGCACCACTGTTTGTACATTCGTAGATTCACCAGCTATGGTGAGCGGCACCTGCTGAGAGACATACCCGGCGGCCGCTATGCTCACCTGGAAGCGCACTGGGTTTTGCTCTGTTGGTGAACGCTTGGGGTCTAAACAAAAGACGACCATGCTTTTTTGCAGCTTGAAGTCTTTATAGCCCTCTTGATTATATAGATCCTGGGTATCTCCAGCGCTTAACGCAACCGCTGCACGAGGTACGGCGTTCCCCCCTATATCGATTACCCGTAGGATCTTGTAATTTTTAAATGTTGTTGGAGAAATCTGTAAGTCGAAACCATTAAGCGGATCTTCACATCCGGTCAAGGTCCCTAGAAGAAGAAAAGAAATGGTGTAAATCGTTAATTTTATTCGTGTCATTCTTTCTATAATTTCTCTTGGTATGAATTAGAGTATTCGGTAACTTATTCCTAGTTCAATCCGCGGCAGGTACCGGTAGTTCTTCATGTTATCTGCAATCCGCTCGCTATTATTTACATTTTCGGCTAGAAAGGCCGTAGCCTCCATCGACACCTGAGGCGCGGAAAGATAGTAGCACCCTATGTCTGCTTGCAGTGAAATATGTTTATCTAACACAATATCATTCAGGCCAGCACCCAGATAAGGCGCGAGAACCTGTTCCCACTTCACGTGGGTAGTAATTTCTCCCAGATCCTCTGGAGAGATCAAAAGATCACCATAACGGTAAGGGCCAGCTAACTGGGTTTCAATTGTTCCATCAAGTCTAAAGAAGTGCGCACCCCCGAGCTGCAGATGGAAGCTGCGAAAGAAACCAGGGTGCTCGGTAAATGGCGTGTAAGATAGCATGAGGGAAACATTACGGGCATGGGCGTTCAACTGCGAGCGGGTATCCCTCCTAGAGTAGTAACCTTGAACCGAAGTGCTAAAAGGCATAAAGGATGCACCTAAGCGGGCGCCGAATTTATCACTAAATGCCGAGGAAATATGCACCCCAAAGCCGGTAGTTCCCCCATGGGCTCCTATAGAAAATAAAGAGGGGTCACCCTCTTTATTCACCCGGGCAGCTGGCCCGGATCCCCCCTGCTGCTGGAAACAAACTGCAGGGAATGGCAAGGCAAATAAATACAAACTTAATAGCAATAAGTACGGGCTAAAACTAATTTTCATTTTGTTATTTCGCTAAATGCTTTTACTATTAACCTCCCCTAGAGAAGGCGTTGTCTTTCTAGTATTAGTAGGCGTTTTTCTCTCCGCGCACCATGTTCAAGACGGTCATGCAGACAATCTTAAAGTCAAGCATTGCCGACCAGTTACTCATGTATTCCAAGTCATGCTCCACCCGCTTAGCCATCAGCTCGGGCGTGTTGGTCTCTCCACGATAACCGTTCGCTTGCGCCCATCCGGTTATCCCTGGTTTTACGAAATGACGGACCATATAATGTTGAATGAGCTGGCTATAATGTTCGGTATGTGAGAGCATGTGCGGACGCGGGCCGATAACGCTCATCTGGCCTAAAAACACATTTATAAATTGTGGGAATTCATCTAGATTAGTTTTGCGCAGAAACTTCCCTATTGGGGTAATTCTGTTGTCTCCTTTAGAGGCTTGTTTTCGATCAGAATCTTTGTTGACAACCATGCTACGGAACTTATAACAACCAAATGTCGTATTGTTTCTTCCTGATCGGGGCTGCTTAAAAAAGATAGGACCTGGACTCTGAATTTTAATGATGAGTCCTATTATTGGCACTAACCAGCTTAGGATAAAGACCATCACTAGTATGGAAATCGCCAAGTCAATCATACGTTTTTTTACCCTATTCTCCATCGAGGACATCGGCTCTTCGTGCGATTTCAGGATCGGGAGCTCCACGGTTAAAGCTTGGTCACGCGTACCATATTTTATGCTAGCAGTCATCGCCGGAACGAAGTTTAGCTGTACACATTGATGGTCTGCTGCCAGGATAAGTTCCTGACTACAGTCTGATATATCGGGCGAGCTCACAATGAATACATCATGTATCCCTGCTTGTGAGACGACCTCGAAATAATGTTTAAAACGTTTTAGTTTTTCTTCTTTACTAGCGAGCGCATCTTTATCCCGATAATCGATTGTATTGACACTAAAAAAAGCATTGCCTTTAGAGAAGGTATCCGCCACTGGCGCAAGGTAATCGTAATGACCAATCAATGCAATGCGCTTATTCCAGTTAAAACGCTTGGGCAACACGGTATAGACATAGGTAAGACAAAACCGTGATCCAGCGCTGTATAGAAAGGTTAATACCGCAACGGTAATCAAGTAATAACCAATTCCCACAAAAGGATGCCCGAGAAAAGTACAAAAGCTAAATACCGCTAGAAAAGTGAGGGTTGTCCGAAAAGTTTGCCGAAAAACAGATTCTAGAAATTCTATTGTCTTATCGGTGTATAGCCGTAGATATAAAGCCGATACGACGGCAATTAAATTGAATAGTGTCCACAGGGACGAGAGATTAGTAGACCTGATTTCCTCTGCATCTACAAAACCATAGTAGGTTACTAAATGAAATCCGAGAAAGAAAACAATGTTTAAACAAACTGCGTCTGTTAAAACAAGCAGCATCTTGACAAATGCCAATACACGATTTTGTACATACCTTTGCATAATTCTGTAATTTAATACTGTTATCCACTGATGATTAAACAAAAATTAGAACGAAAGAAATTAAAAGAAACAGACTACAAGCATGTAGTACAAGGGTTTACCTGTCTTAGCAAACATTTTAGAACAGAGACAATATAATTCTACAATTGTATCTTTAAAACTTTTAATCGTCTACCGTGATAAGTATTTGTCCAATGAATTTAATCGATCATTTGACAGATTATTACTCGTATTTTTGATAAGAAAGTTTCTTGTTTCTGTTTTTTTAATGTTTTGCTTTTAATTTCTCATTTGTTTTTCCTTAGTATAAAGCGAGGGTTAAATATTTCGCGTTTAGTTGATTGCACTTTATACTAAAACGTGGTCTTTACCACGCCTCTCGTGTATTATTAGACTGTAGACTACAAATATAATCATATTGACAAATATTCAATCAAATTTTTATAACTTTTATTAAAAATAACATGAAATTATTGAGATTTAATAAAAAATATTCGTTAATAACCTAAAAACACATCCAATAACAAATTATTAACCGTAACAATACAGGATAATAACAAATTATTAACAATAAAAACACACAAAATACACTATTTACTAATACTAGAGCATAAAACACTAAAAAAACCACAAATTCAAACATATTTTTTAATTAAAAATGCAAATTAAGGGAAAATACACTCGAAAAAAACATACTGTCACGATCATTTTTCGTTAAAAGAAGTAGTTAAAAAGGCGTACAAAATGTGCAACAAATAGATAGTAACCACCAAAAATCACACTTCATTTCACGCAATCGATAGTAATTCAATAAGTTTAGGCAGATCGACATTCAATTAAAAACATAATTTTATAGTTCCAATTTTCTTTATTTAGTTATGAATATGGAGTTCTATCCCATCTCTATATAGATCATCAACCCTAGATTAACTTTAATGCGGTATTGAAATTATATGTATATTACCCGCTCACGGCATATCGCCGGAAGCTTTCATAGTTGTCTATGGTAAATCTATTTTGCCAAAACATAGGCAGCAAACTTTTGTTAACACAACAATGAGTATTATAAAAATAAAAGAACAGGAAGGTGCAGCCGAAGCATTACTAAAAAGATTATTACCCACTAGAGCCAAAGAATTCCAGGTTCATATTGAACAAATCACCCAAAGCAGTAAAGATTTCTTTGAGGTATCCGCTGGGGAAGAAAAAATCATCCTCAAGGGGAATAGCCCTGTCTCTATTGCTTCAGGATTGCACTGGTATCTCAAACATATTTGTAATTGTCATATATCCTGGAATAGTGACCAGTTAGAACTTCCTAGTAAGCTTCCTATGGATTTTGAACCTATCCATAAAACTACCGAATTTGAAATTCGCTCCTACCTCAACTATTGTACTTTCAGCTATACCATGGCATGGTGGGACTGGGAGCGTTGGGAGAGAGAAATCGATTGGATGGCACTCCACGGCATCAATATGCCACTGGCTATCACGGGGCTTGAAGCTGTTTGGCAAAACACACTTCGACGTTTAGGAATGGACGATAATACGATCCGGAACTTTTTAGTGGGTCCGACATACTTTGCCTGGCAATGGATGGACAATCTGGAAGGTTGGATGGGACCGCTATCCCAAGATTGGATTGATCGTCATTTGGAACTGGGGCAGAAAATCATTGCACGGGAACGTGAATTGGGCATGAAAACCATCCTTAAGGGATTCACCGGCTATGTGCCTACAGCGCTAGCAAAATTCTACCCTGATGCTAAGATCTATAAAACGGACTGGATATCAACTTTCGAAACCGCACATATTGACCCACTGGATCCTCTTTTTAAGCAGATAGCCAAAATTTTCGTTCAGGAACAAGAAAAGCTTTTCGGCACGGATCATTATTATTCAGTCGATCCGTTTCACGAAAGCCAACCTCCTGTTAAAACTCCTGAATATCTCGAGCAGGCAGGCAGTGCTATCTTTTCAGCGATCAATAATATCGACCCCCAAGCGGTTCTGGTTATCCAAACCTGGTCGCTCAGGCAGGGGTTACTACGTGCAGTTCCAAAGGATCGAACGTTAATGCTTGCATTGACGGGTACGAATTGGAAAAAACACGAAAGCTACTGGGGCCGCCCATGGGTCGTAGGTATGATGCATAATTTTGGGGGTAGGAATTATATGGGTGGTAATCTAGCGCATTTTTTAAGTCACGCCCTGCATTTAAAACGACTGCCTGAGGCGCTGAACGTACAAGGCCTAGGAATCTTTCCCGAGGCGATCGAGCACAATCCTGTTATCTATCAAGCGGCAACAGAGATCACCTGGCATAATGCGGTTGAGCAGGATGTCTTGGCTTGGACCAAAAAATATGCGCTAGCGCGTTACGGCGCGCTGCCGGACGCAGCCGGCAGGGCATGGGAGATATTACTTAATACCGTATACCAGCAAAAGAAAGTGAAGATTATCTCTATGGAATCGCCCATATGTGCTCGCCCTGCCCTATTCATGCCAAGAGTTTCTATGAATGGCGACATGATTAGAGACTACGATTTAAGTGCTTTATGGCCTGCTTGGGAAGAAATGCTCAGGGCAGCAGAAGATTTGGGTCAAAAACCCACTTTCCAGTATGACCTGGTTGATATCGCCCGGCAGTGCTTGGCAGATTTAAGCTTACTTCTCCATCAATCTCTTGCAGAAGCATACACCTCTCGAAATCAGGAGGCGCTCAGACAATCTGGAAAAGTCTTTATCGACCTGATGAAGGATATGGATGATCTGCTCGCTAGCAGAGAAGAGTTCCTTCTAGGAAAATGGCTCCATGAGGCGCGCAGATGGGGAAACCATGAGGAAGAGCAGAACCGCTATGAACAGGCCGCACGTACATTAATAACGATATGGGGACCGGTAACACCAAACGCGTTATTTTTTGACTATTCTAACAGGCAATGGTCAGGGCTTATTCGAGGTTTTTATATTCCGCGTTGGCAAATGTTTATCGATTATTTATTAGGGCAGTCCGAAGAAGAGAATAAACGCTACCATTCACGAAAACTTAAAAAATCATACGGAAGACCGGCAAATAATGCCAATCCATTCTTCGAAATGCTCTCGGTTTGGGAAAAATCATGGACGGAGATGCACGAGGAATATCCTACAACTCCGACCGGCGATGCTGTGACGATCGCGAGCCAATTATACGCTAAATGGTGGCCTATCATGCAAAACCAAATTCGCAAGATCAGCCCTACCGTGCAGCAAGAAGAATATGTAATAGAAGCAGTACGTGAGGCGGAAGATGCTGATAATTTCGGCTTATAATCCTCCGAAGGTATACCACTATATTATCAAAAGATGCTGTGTCCAGAATAAGTTTTCAATAATATTATACAGTCATAAAACGCTTCTTCTCATTACATCTTCCATTTGTACCGGAAGATATCTTTCGATTATAACAAAAGATATCTTGCACTTGTAATGGAAGATATTACTCAATATGATAAGACAAGACGAAATAGCAATAGTTATAGGAGCTCAACGAGAAACTTCCTTAAAGAGAACTCCCGGATTTTCGCGAAGCGCCTTGCCTAATATTCCTATTGCAGACTTTTTTGCAACAATTATTGCAGGAATACGTCGTTGCGGCAAAAGCACTATTCTTTTACAGCTTCTCAACAGAGATTACCAAAATGAGATTTACCTTAATTTTGAAGATATACGCCTAGCCTGTTTTGAAAGGAGTGATTTCATTCGGTTGCACAGAGAGATTGAAAAGCAAAAAATCAATGTTCTTTTCTTTGATGAAATTCAAATCATTGCTGGTTGAGAGCGCGACATTGCTGTTAGGCACGCTGTGCGATCGAACAGGAATACACCTTTTTTCCACGCAATGACTTTTTCAGCCGTTACTTTTAGATAGTTAATTTGTTTCTATATTTTCTATTTATATTTCTGTTTTGCAGTGTTGGTTCTTCAAAATAATCTTTACCTTTTGGGCTACCCGATTACTATAAGTTTTACGAGAAAATTAGTGCCCGCTTTGAGATGACTCTCCCTTTATTCTCCTTTTTTGTTAAGGAACCTTTCGATCATTGGAACAATAAGTTCGCTTTCTTTAAAGTTGGGTTTTATTGTCGTTATTTCTCCAATATAATCTCCATGTCCACCCGGAATGATTGCTAATTCAGAATTGGAAATTTGTCTGTGCAATTCAATAGCGTGTTCAGGTGTAATAACATCTTTGTCACCTATGATGATTAAAGTAGGTGCTTTTATATTTTTAATTTGTTCGTCCGAAATATCCTTGAAGTTTATCATTCGTTTTGCATCCCTATCATGCATTACTTGTAAACCGCTTGTGTCAGGAGCGACTTCTTTATATGCCGTTTTCAGCTGTTCGGGCATATTTTCCAATTTTGCTTGTTTCATAAAACCCCAAAACCATTCTGGAACTCCGTTACGCTTGGCAAGCGCAGAACCTACAATTATTTTGTTAACGATTTCAGGGTGTCGGATAGCAATTTGCAAAGTGGTTGTCCCACCATTGCTGAAACCGAAAAAGTCCGCTTTGTCAATGTTCAGATTTTTCAGAAACGTCGCAATGTCGTCTGCATCTTGTTCAAAGGTCAGATCTGCCTTTCTGTCGCTTGTTCTTCCGTGTGCTTGTAGCTCCACTGCAATTACTTTTCGATTTTTTGCGAACAACGGAATAACTTTCCCAAAGTTGGATTGAATTGTTGAACCGCCTCCGTGAATGAGAACAAGAGGCTCTCCTTGTCCATAAATTTCGTAATACATTTTTAGTCCGTTCACCGGAAAATATCCACTGTCAAAATTTAATTTGTCTATTCTTACTGTTTCCATTTTATTGGTTTCTCTTTTATTCTCGTTGCACGATGTTAAAATAAAAAGCGCCAAACTAAATATTGTAATTATTCGGTTCATTTTTATCGTCCGATTGTTTCACTCTGATAAATAATTTTTCACATTTTTTTGTTGAACAATTTAAAAATATTCTTTTTAAATCAACTTTTCATAAGACAAGAAACCAAGTTGTTTTTACGTTATAAGAATGTTTATTCGGATCGTTTTGTCATCACTTTCTGCGCCTGTTTTTCAATTTCGAGTCCATTTGTAACAGCCGTTAACGGAAGGGACCTTTGATTGATCCTCCGATTAATGGAGGGTCAGCATCATTAAAATATCTGTTTGCTGCTCATCGCCTAGTGTAAACGTATGTGTATCGAATTCTACGAAACCATTCTTTTTATAAAAATTAATAGCCCTAGGATTTTCTTCCCACACACCTAGCCAGATATAAGCTGCATTTCTATGTTCAGCAACCTCTAGGGCTTTCTGATATAAGATTTGCCCGACTTTCTTACCATGAAAATCCTTTAGGACGTAAATCCTTTCTATTTCCAACGCATTATCATTTTGTAGCTCGGTTTGTGCAGTTCCGAAATTGATTTTCAAATAACCAATGACAACATCTGCTGATAGGGCAAAATAAAATTCAGAATTCGGATTTTCCAACTCCTTTAACAGCTTGGCGGCAGAAAATCCCTCCTGCAAATATTTGATCATATTTGCTTCACTATTACTCGATGAGAATGTTTCAAAAAACGTCTGTTTCCCAATTTTCTGTAATTGATGTATCTCGTTTATCGCAATCTTTTGTACCGATATATCCTCCATTGTTATTCTCTATTTTTTAATTTCACTTAAAATTCAACACTCTTCTAGGTTATTTTCTTTTTGCGTGTACGGCAAAGATCGATTATCTCATAAAATTAAACTTTTACAAATGCTAAAAAAATAACTTCCCCAACATCGAGGCACTTACTATTTATGCGAGATAGATACTCTAAATTGTCAAATAGTTAGAAAGGCATAAAAATTGCTATTTAAATAGAAATCACAAATTATGAAGTTAAACGCACATTTGGGACTGTCCGCACCCTTTTAGGAATCTCGAAAATCAAATGGACAAAATCAGAAAGGCAACTGAAATCGCTACAGGATATCTAATGAATGATAAAATTGAATAAATCAGATTGCGCACCAAGCTCGATATCGAGCATCAATCGGTCGACGAGAAAAACATTGGAGAATAACCATTATTAGTTTTTGTTTTTACTTACGGCCGATTATACGATAAAAGGGAGGAGATGAAGTCTGTTTTTTGAGAATAATGCATAGTCTGACGGAAGGGCACGGCCATTTTCGAATAGCAAAGGTTGCCTTTTTTTGATATCGAACCAAGATTGTATTAAATTTAAACAGAAACACCATGAAAACAAAAAATAAAATTTTAATCGCAGTCTTTTCCGTAGGAGCCGTTATCATCTTAAATTCCTGCGCATCCATTCCCAAAAATGCAAAGGCCATAAAAAACTTTGATGTCAATAAATACTTAGGCACCTGGTACGAAATTGCCCGTTTTGACTTTCGTTTTGAGAAGGATTTAAACAATGTTTCTGCGCAGTACAGTTTAAACGAAAAAGGAAATGTTATCGTATTGAATAGTGGTTACAACTCCATAAAAAAAGAATGGAAAAAGGCTGACGGTTTAGCGAAATTCAGAGGCGAGAAAGATATAGCTAAATTAAAGGTAAGTTTTTTCGGTCCCTTTTATTCAGGATATAATGTAGTAGCATTGGATGAAAATTATCGCTATGCGTTGATCGCAGGAAAGAATCTGGATTATTTATGGATCTTATCGAGAACAAAAGAAATACCCGAAGAAATTAAGAACAGCTACCTGCAGATTGCCCAAGAAATTGGCTACGACATCTCGAAATTGATTTGGGTTAAGCACGATAGGAACGATAATCCATTCTCAAATGAAAAGTAAGGTTTCGATTTTTTGGTTTCGCAGGGACTTACGATTGGATGATAATGCAGGTTTATATCACGCATTGTCTTCTGACACCCCTGTCCTTCCCATATTTATTTTCGACACTACAATTCTAAATAAATTGGAAGACAAACAGGATCGAAGAGTTGACTATATCCATCAAGCAGTCTCATCGCTAAATACGGAACTTCGTGCATTCCATACAAGCCTTCATACTTTTTACGGAAATCCGCTGGAAATTTTTAAAACGCTTACGGAGAATTATGCTATCCAGGAGGTCTTTTGCAACCGAGATTATGAACCGCAAACAATTGGACGAGACATCGAAATTTATGAGTTCTTTAAAAGTCAAAACATTCCTTTTAAGGCATTCAAAGACCAAGTGATTTTTGATAAAAACGATGTATTGAAAAATGACGGGAAGCCTTATACCGTTTATACACCTTATTCCAGAAAATGGAAAGAGCTGCTGCGTGAGGAAAATTATAAATCTTATAATTCTGATTACACTAATTTTTTCCGGCAGGACTTTACCGAAATTCTTTCGTTAAGTGAAATTGGTTTTAAAAAAACGGACAACATTTTCGATCCTCCGACATTAGATGCGTCAATCATTGATCAATATGATCAATACCGGGATTATCCGGCAATGCAGCAGACGACACAGCTCGGTATTGCGCTCCGGTTTGGCACGATCAGCATTCGTAAATGTGTGGCCTTTGCGTTGATCCATAATCAAACCTGGCTTAATGAATTGATCTGGCGTGAGTTTTTTATGCAGATTTTATATCATTTTCCAAAAGTGGTCAACCAATCTTTTAAAACTAAATATGACAACATAAAATGGCGGAATGATGAATGGGAATTTGAACAATGGTGCCAGGGAAAAACAGGCTACCCTATGGTTGATGCAGGAATGCGTCAGTTACATGTGACAGGTTATATGCACAACCGGGTTCGGATGATTGTCGCGAGTTTTTTATGCAAACATTTACTCATTGACTGGCGGTGGGGTGAAGCGTTTTTTGCTCAAAAACTCAATGACTATGACTTGTCTGCCAATAATGGAAACTGGCAATGGGCAGCTGGTTCGGGTTGCGATTCGGCTCCTTATTTCAGAATCTTCAATCCATCAATTCAGACCGACAGGTTTGACAAAAAATGGGAATACGTTAAAAAATGGCTTCCAGAGTTTGGAACCAAGGCTTATCCGCAACCGCTGGTGGAACATCATTTCGCAAGAGAGAGGGCACTAAAAGTATATGGCCAGGCTGTTAACGACAAATAATTACAATTATTTTCCCTTGTTCTCTGTCTAGTATTTAGCAATGCTGGGGACACCTACTAATAGAACTATCACTCTCTGTTCTCGCTCTGCTCTTCAACGCCGTCCTCTATAAGCTCATTAACTTCAGTCATCTCTCCGCGATCGAGATCATCAACCTCTTGCTCTTGTTGCTCGTCATGTTTATTGATATGGAAACTACAACCCATCGGAAAATGGTCAGATCCAACAGAAGGATAGATTAATAGGTCGTCAATAAAAATATCAGGACTATGGAAAACAAGATCCAAAGGCACTCTGAAAAACCAGTATTTCGCATGGAACGTGGCTAATATACCGCGGCCAATCCGAGCATCAATTAACTCGCTTGTCTTCTTAAAAAGAATCGACGATTTCGCCCAAGCTACGTTATTGAAATCACCCGTCACTAAGACCGGAAGCTTGTAGTCTTTAACTTGTTTAGCGATACTTAATAAATCACCATCGCGTTCTTTGGAATTTTCTTCTTCTGTCGGACTCGGTGGCGGTGGGTGCACACCAAAGAAAACAAATCGGTAACCATCTTTTGTTTCTAGCTCTGCCTCAATACTAGGCAGATCGTCAGCAACAAAATAGTGCGTTTTTATATTTCTCACTTTTAATTTGGTATAAAAGTGCATCCCGTAGGTATTTTCAAGGGTAACTTTCTGACGGTGTGGATAATCCTCTTCAAGTACCTGTAACGCTTTTTCCCACTTGCTATCGCTTTCCATGGTAAGAAAGACATCGGGCCGCTCTTTTTTAATCAAATCGATAAAGCGGTCGTATTGCTCGTTAAACTGATAAATATTACATGATATAATCTTTACTTGTTCTGAATTATGTCTTGATTCACTTCTCTTTTTGGCCTTCCAAAATTTCGTATATCGAATAAAAATATAAAAATGGTACGCCATAAACCCTAGCTGAATCGCATTTATTAACCATAAGGTTAGCAGATCTTCGATAAAAAAAAATGATCCTACAAGAGCAACCATCTGCAAAGTTAATATCTGAAGTTTGGCAAATTCTGGCACTCTGAAAATCCAGTGTTGATTTTGAATGAAAGGAACAGCACTCAGCAGGATTAAAATGCAAGAAAAGATAATTGTGATTATTTCCATTGACGACCAAATTAAGCAATTCTAGCGAAAAAAAAACCACAATAAGATTAACTTCAAGTTAATAAATAGTGGTAAACCATTTTAGTAAGATTCCTATATCAACGAAAAATATTAACGTTTTTCTAGTAATTCTACAATCTTTTCGATCGGACGACCAATTATTGCCCTATCGCCCTTTATCACAATAGGGCGTTCGATCAATATGGGATTTTGAATCATGATATCGATCCATTGTTGATCCGTATGATATGCATCTTTAAAATTCGCCAGAAAGAGAGGTTCCTTTTGACGAATTAGTTCAAGCGCTGGGATACCCAGCATATCTAGAATATCTCTTAGCTGCGCATGGCTAGGTACTTGCTGTAAATATTCTTGTATTTCAATTTTTTCACCCGATTCTCTTAACAACTCTACGGCAGCGCAACTTTTACTACACATCGTATTATGCAAAATCTTAATCATATTTTAAAGTTATTACAATTCCTTTTAAGTCTCAATAAGATTCGAATGTAAAAATTTAACCTTGTCGATATTCATCAATATCTATTGTTACAATAGCTGGTTTATGCGTGAAATTACTATAAAATGACAAAACGCGCAAGTATTTGTCTTTCAACTGCTACAAAAAAAAGAGAAATATTTTTTTACATATTTTAACATTTAATCACCCCAGGGGTAAAATACCTTCACGCAATAAATACAATCTTTCGCACTTAATTCATAAAAATATCGTTTCAAATTATCTATGAAAATTCCGTTTACTAAAAAAAGCAGCATATTCTTGAGAACAATATGCATTGTTGCCACGCTGTTATGTGGACAAGCCTATGCTCAAAACATCTCGTTAAAAGGTATCGTAAAAGACGCCAACACCAAATTACCAATCTACGGGGCAAGTATTAGCTCCCCTGACAAGGCCCACAGCACCGCTTCTAATGAAAAAGGTGAATTTACATTATCGGCCGATAGTACTGTAAAGATTTTAGAGGTTAGTTATATCGGCTATACAACTCAGTCTGTACAAGCTAATAGATCAAACATATTAGATATTTATTTATCACCAAATGATAACGAATTAGATGCCGTTGTCGTTACGGCTTTAGGTATCAACCGCGAACAAAAATCTTTAACATATTCTACCCAACAATTAAAGGGAGATGAACTGACCCGCGCCAAAGGGACAAATTTAATTAACAGTATCAACGGAAAGGTTGCAGGTGTAAATATAACCTCTTCTTCTTCGGGAATTGGCGGATCAGCTAAAGTTGTTTTGCGGGGAAATAAATCTGCTTCTGGTAGCAACCAGGTTCTTTACGTTGTAGATGGTGTTCCGTTAAACAATAATTCGATTGGTTCTCAGCCAGGAAATGTATTTGGTGGTGAACGCGATTCGGGAGATCCAATTGCTTTAATTAATCCAGAAGATATTGAAAGTATGTCGGTTCTAAAAGGAGCATCAGCGGCGGCCCTTTATGGTAGCCAAGCGGCCAACGGCGTTATTTTGATTACCACCAAATCTGGAAAAAATGGGCGTACAACTATCAACTTTGGTAGCAGTGCACAAATAGAGACTCCCGCAACACTCCCTAAATTCCAAAACAGATATGGACAAGGGATGGACGGAATCAACGACGATAATTCGGTTAATAGCTGGGGTGAAGTAATGAGTGAGCCGTCTACTGATCAGACGGGCTCTTTTTTTAATACAGGCTCAAACTTCACAAATTCATTAAGTTTCTCTAAAGGTACCGAACAGATGCAAACCTACTTGTCGTATTCTAATACCTCGGCAAAAGGGTTATTACCTGAAAATAAGTTAGGCAGACATAATATCAACATTAAGCAAAATGCTAGCTTTTTTGATGATCGATTGAAGTTAGAGGGAGGTGCTAATTACATTCAACAGAAACTTGAAAACTCACCATTAACTGGGTTCTATTTTAATCCGATCGTAGGATTATATTTAATGCCTCGAAATTTGGATCTCAATACTTATAAGGAATTTGAGACATTCAATGTCGCGGATAATAAATATTCGCAAAACTGGCATTCTTTGGGTGACAGTGAGACAACACAGCAAAATCCGTGGTGGATTCAAAATAGAAATCCCACAACCTCAAATAAAAATAGATTGATTTTAAATGGAAGCGCAAAATTCAAAGTTAACAATTGGTTAAGCCTTCAGGCGCGCGGAAGTATGGACCAAACGCATGAGATTTATGATCGTAAAATATACGCTAGTACCCAATCTATTATAAGCCAAAAAAATGGTGGTTATAACAATTCGAATATTACCATCACGCAAAAATATGCGGACTTTATCGCTAATTTTAACACGCAAATAACCGATAAACTTAAATTTACAGGTCTGCTCGGTACGAGTATAACTGACTGGAATACCGAAGGAACATCTTTTAACACAGGGTCCGAAGGGTTGAAGATTGCAAATGTCTTTGTGAATCAAAACACAACGACACCATTAACCACGACAGAGGCCAATAACCGCAGGCAACTGCAATCAGTATTTGGAAGCGCAAATTTCGATTACGATGGATGGTTGTACCTCGACCTTTCTGCGCGGAATGATTGGTCAAGCTCATTAGCTTTTACCGATTCGCCCTCGTTTTTCTATCCCTCAGTGGGACTAAGTGCCAATGTGCATGATAAGCTCAACCTTCCTGAGTTTATCAACTTCATGAAAATACGTGGTTCTTATGCTGAAGTGGGCAATGACTTACCGGCTTACAAGAGTTATCTTCTAAACTCTTTCGGAAATTACGGAAACGTAAATATTAATACGCTCACCTCACTGGCGACGTTAAAGCCTGAAATTACACGTTCCATTGAAGCGGGTACTGAAATTAAAATGTTTAACAACAAAGTGGGCATTGATTTCACTTATTATAAAACCAATACCAGAAACCAATATTTTGAAATAGCTGCTAGCGAGGCCAGCTTATTTGGCACATATGCAATAAATGCAGGTAATATACAGAACCAGGGTATTGAACTATTGGTGAATTATGATGCTATCCGAAATGAAAATTTCTCGTGGAACACGGCATTGAACTATTCTAAAAATAAGAACACTATTATCGCTTTGGATGACCGCATTAATGAATTCTCATTAACGGGCGAGGGACGTAACAATTACGCTTCCAAATTTGAAGTTGGCGGCTCTTTCGGCGATATCTATGGCATAGATTTCTTGCGCGATGACCAGGGACGTATTCAGTTAAGTGATCAAAATGTTCCGTTAAAAGGTTCAGAATATGTAAAAGTAGGAAATGCAAATCCACAATGGCAAATGGGTTGGAGCAATACGTTAAATTACAAGAATTTTGGGCTATACTTTTTAATTGATGGAAAATTCGATTATGACGTACTATCTATTACCGAGGCCGTGATGGATGGTTACGGTGTTTCAGCGAGAACGGGCGAAGCGCGTGAGGCTGGAAAAGTGACCGTCAATGGCGTTAATGCTGCCGGCTCGCCCGTATCAGAGGTCGACCCACAAACTTGGTACACCACCGTTGGGGGTATTGGACCGGTAACCAGCAATTATATGTACAGCGGTAATGCTGTTCGTTTGCGAGAACTCGCACTGTCTTATAATTTTAATATCGATAACAAATTCATCAAAGGAGTTAAAGTTGCAGCAACCGGACGTAACCTATTCTTTATCTATAAAGACGCCCCTTTTGATCCGGAAACCTCAATGTCTACGGCAAACAGCCTAAGTGGAATCGACATCTTTATGATGCCATCCAGTAGAAGTTATGGTCTGTCGCTAAATGTTAATTTTTAATTATCCACATCATGTTAATTCATAGTCTTAAAAACACAAAAAAATATATTTTACCTGCCCTGCTATGTGCAGGAATTGTATGCCTATCGCAGAGCTGTACAAAGAATTTCGAGGATTACAACACGAGCAATACGGGGGTAACTCCAGAGGATTTACAAAGCAACAACGAAAATTTAAAATTATATTTTACAACTGCTCAACGTGCCGTTCTAAATTTTTCCAAAATAGATCCCAATTCATACCAAGTTCAGCAAAACCTGATGGCCGATGTTTATAGTGGGTATATGATGAGTGCCAATCCTTTCAATAGCGGTCAGAATAACATGAACTATGCACTGGTAAATTCATGGAATGCAGAACCCTTTAAGGTGTTATACTTAGATGTCCTTAGCCCTATCGATAAATTGGAAAAAGCAGAAACAAAGACAACTTATCCTGCATTGTGGGG
>JAALOO010000444.1_pt2 | contig 36934 bp, 43 predicted proteins | sample 7257641 | NCBI WGS metagenome assembly JAALOO01 (sample SAMN14085613, study PRJNA598686) | mite metagenome | biome: ENVO:01001000; feature: ENVO:01001002; material: ENVO:01001226; isolation source: single female mite from University of Michigan culture on fish food culture... ...
CGGCGGCCGTACGACAACGGTGCCCGGTACCGCTCTTCTGCTCCCGAAAGCGGGAAGAGGCGGCGGCCAGCAGGCCTCCAGTGAGTCAGCTACGGCGCCGGTGAAGATCACCGACTTCCAGTGGAGGCGGCGGCGGCGGTGGCCGACGCTGAAGTGAAGGAGGGTCAGCAGGAGTGTTGTTGATGATGATGGTGATGATGATGATGGTCGTAGTGGTGATGAAGAAGACAGCAGCGGGCTCTGTTTCCTACACCCGCCCCCCCACCCTACACTCAACTAGCCTACATAAGAGTACTACTGGAAGGCGGACCAGGACTTGGCCTCGGCACAGTGGGCGGAATGGCACTCAAAACACAAACTGAAATAGTCAGCTGGCAATATCAGATCACAAACTGAAATAGCCAGCACCATATCAGTTCACAAACTGAAATAGCCAGCTGACTGAAAAGCAAGCGAGAAAAGGGGGCCCAGGCGGCAAAACCGCCACTGGCGGTACCGAACTGATGCTTCCGCCGGACAGAGGAAGCCTCGAGCTGCCCAGCGGACCAATTCTCCAGCCAGCTACGGCTTGGGAAGGTCAATTGCCAGCCGCGGCGGCGGCTACCGCCGCCGCCGCCGTCGAATAAGAAGCTGTCGGCTTCTCAGTTGCTTCAGTCCATTCTGAAATGGACCGACAGTGGAGCAGGCGTGGAGGAGCAGGCGAGGAGGAACGGCGGCAGCAGCAGCAGCACTTCAGCCGATCAGCACCGGCGCTAATTAGCAGCAAATGAAGGTGCACCAAGTGCTGCTGCAGCAGCAGTAGCAGCGCTGGCACCAGCCATCACCAGCTAATTAGCGGCAGCGGCGGCAGCAGTCAGTTGAAGGCCATCAGTTCACGAACTGAATATCAGTTCACGAACTGAAATAGCCAGCACCATATCAGATCACGAATTGAATAGCAGATCACCAACTGAAATCGTCAGCACCATATCAGTTCACGAACTGAATATCAGATCACGAGCTGAAATAGCCAGCTGACTGGGAAAAGAGAAAGAAAATGGGCCCAGGCAGCGACACGGCCACTGTCCGGTACCGAACTGATGCTCCGAGCGAGCAGAGGAAGCCTCGAGCTGTCCGGCAGGACCAGCTTTGGGGCCTGGGAAGGTCAATTGCCAGCCGTGGCGCAGGCGCCACCAAATGATAAGCTGTCTGCTCACTTCACTCCATTCTGAAATGGACCGACAGTGGAGCAGGCGTGGAGGAGCAGGCGTGGAGCAGGCGTGGAGCAGGCAAGGAGGAGCAGGCGAGTAGGAGCGGCGGCAGAGGCGGCGGCAGCAGCACTTCCGGCAAAGAGCACCAGCTAATGAAGGTAATGAAGGTAATGAAGGTGCCCAAGTGCTGCTGCAGCAGCAGCAGCGGCAGCGGCGCCGGCACCAGCTAATTAACGGCGGCGGCAGCAGTCAGTTGAAGGCCAGCAGATCATGAACTGAAATCGGCCAGCACCATATCAGTTCGTGTGCTGAGAGATGATCAGCAGTGGAAGGGGCGGCGGCCGTACGACAACGGTGCCCGGTACCGCTCTTCTGCTCCCGAAAGCGGGAGGAGGAGGAGGCCATCTGGCCTCGAGTGAGTCAGCTACGGCGCCGGTGAAGATCACCGACTTCCAGTGGTGGCGGCGGCGGCGGTGGCGGACGCTGAAGTGAAATAGGGACAGCAGGAGTGATGGTGATGGTGATGATGGTGGTCTTAGTGGTGGCGGTGAATGGGGGAGGCCAAGAAGACTAGGAGTGCTCCACATGGTGGGGCACATAAACACTGCGCGCCCGCTCTACAGCAGCAGCAGCCGCCCTTTAGCACTGCTCACCATCATCAAATGGAACAAAAATGAACTGAAATAAACAGAATTGAAACTCCCACACAAAATACAGGTCACAAAGGTGCACAGTCGGCCGATCCACTACTCCAAGGCGTCAATTTGAAGCCTCACCCGGTCATAAGAAGCCTCAAGTTGCCTGTGGTCCAAATGTCAGCCAGCCCACCATTGTGACTATCAAGGTCCAGCAGTGGCCACCGAATGAAGAGCACAAAATTGGAACACTGCCCCACAGTAACAGTAGCCACAGCATCATCTCTCTGGCGCGTACATCAGCGGGCGGGGGTCACTGTGGGTGATGTATCAATGGGTGGTAGGTGGCAAGGCAAACATTATCACCATGCTTCTCCCCAACTAAGATGAATGTCAACAAAGGCAACAGTGGTGATCATTAACTTTCCTCTCTCAGTCACATTTTGCCATACAAAAGTCTGGCCTGTCTTCACTGTCTTCTCAATCAGCGGCGGGTAAGGTGTTGTTGTTGTTGTTGTTCCTGGCAAACTGGTGGGCAAAACTGGTCACCGCATTAAAGCTCAATGGCGGCAAAAATGATCACCTCAAAACTGTAAACAAAGAGGCACAAGAAAGTGTAGGACAAAGTAAAATTGAAACATTGAAATACCGATTTGTATTTTTGATTCTCGGATTGGGTTAAAAACAAGGGTGATTAGAGGACAATGATTGGAGGATAGTAATAGCTGATTTGATGACAATGGCGGGGGTTAGTGAGAGTAGTAAAAGAGATTGAAATGGTGATTATGGGAGAGAGAGAGAGAGAGAGAGAAAGAGAGGGGGGTTAAGTTTGCAAAACACGAAACTGTACATTCTCAATGGACACTGGTTGCCGATACAAAACTAATGTTATCATCGCTAATGGCCAAGGTGTTGGCGTGGTATGATGGGATCAGAGGAAGATCAGTTTCCGATGAAGCAGTGATTGAAGAGGAGCACGAAGCAACGTTGGCCGATGGAGACTGAGCAGAAGTGGCTGAAGGAGACTGAGCAGAAGTGGGTGGAGGCTGAAACGCCACAAGCGTGGCCACTACAGTGTTGTTCACTGAAGTCGAGGTGAAGCGCTGGCGCAGGTTGATCGCCTTCTGCTTCACGTAACCAAAAAGCCCAAAGCCTTTGGCCGCTGCCGTTGCAATCAGTCCGAGGATGGTGCACACAATGTAGTGCGAGTACTTGAGTAAATAACGGAAGCCCACCTCGTACCAGGTCTCGTGGACCACCGGTACGGCTGATGGAGCATTCGCTGGAGAAGTGGCAGGAGCAGTAGCAGCTGGTTCGATCAGTGGTGGGCACCCGGCCAGGTCGAGGAAGGCAGAGAAGATGCCGGTGTCGTCCACCAGTCTGAAGATTACCAGCGTCGAGGGCGGCAGCGACTCCATGGCCAGAGATGACGAGGTGACTTGCTGAAGCACTAGGTCCTCGCCCACTTTGAGAACGTTAAAGGTGCCCTTCAATGAAAGCGAGCACCGCTTGAGGCTGAAGTCACCTAGCGACGAGGAAAGTGCGAGAGTAGTTGGGGTGGTCGTGGAGTAGACGGTGCCACTCTGCCCGGCGGTCTTCATCTGGTGGAGGAGGCGGCACTGCTGGAGCGAGGCGTAGTCGACGGCCGCCGATGGAACTGGCGACTGAGGAGCTGAGCTGACGAGGACGAGGAGGACGAGGAGGACAGGGAACGGGTGTGAAAGTTTGGACTGGTGAGAGTGTAGTAGGCGCCAAAGATGAACAAAAAACACGGGAATAGAGTTGAAAGGAGGCATTGTGAACGGCGAAAGAATTGATCAAAACACGAAAAGCGAAAAAGTGCAAAGTCGAGCGACAAAAACACATTGAGAGACAGCACACTGAGAGTTGCAGTAGACGTGCCGATAATAAAGCCAACGACTCGGCCTCATCGTCCTCCCCCAAAGGTCTCACCACTGTGGAAGAGAAAAAGGATGACCGTTAGTTTTCAGTGCTGAAAATGTCGTACAATGTACAATCATACTCACCTCGATGACCTCTACCGCCAGAGGAAAGGTTCAAATGCACACAACGACCACTACAGTCATCGTCTCACCCTCCTCAAATGCCCACCCACACACTGACCGACTTTGAACTGCCACAAACGGTGGCCAGTGTGCTGAAACGATGACTGCTGCTGCTGCGGCTGCTGTGGCAGAAGCCAAAAAACGTCACCTTCACAGCGGCGACCAAAATCGTCACCTTCACAGCGGCGGCCAAACAGTGCCACCGTCACAGCTGCTGCCAAGAGTGGAAAACACCAGAAACAGCGGTTCAATCTGCTGTGATTAACTCTGAAATCAAAGAATAAAGTCATTAGAATCAGGTGGAATAATCAAAGTAGCACTTACCATTGAAATCACACTCTGCCGTACAACGCAAAAAAAGATCAAAAAGAATAAAAACTCTAGGCCACTTTAGTTCTCACAGATTAGGCGCAATACAAAAGTTAGAATAATGTTTAAATGCAAAAAAATACTATGGGCGAGCACTAATTCCGCCGTACACACCCCGACAAAAAAACAGATGAGGAGATATCTGAGTGAAAAGGTGAAGGTTGTGCAGACGGGGTGATATCTTAGAATAAAACATTCTCTTTTGGTCTTCCGGAGGCACCGCCTCGATAAGAAAAGAATATAAATTGTTCAGCGACGGTTTTTGAATTTCCTCCTCTCTTTCAGTCAGTAGTTGTTCATCTGTTTTGCTTTTCACTGATTGAGCATCACCGTCGCCACTTCCGCCCTCATCAGCCACAGTAGGATTGGCCACAGTAGGATCGGCCACAGCGACAGTTTGATTGAGAAGTGTCAGTGCTGACATGAAGCCACCACGTAATTCTCCCTTCTTAGATCGACTGGCCGCTGTTGCTGTGGCCGCTCTAGATCTGCCATCCAATTTAGGAGCCAGAGAAGAAGAAGACGTTGCCGCGTCAGCGCCAGAAGCCAGAGAATGCCCTGCCGAGGCACCAGAATGAGCAGTGCCAGGAGGCGCAGGAGCAATGATGGCCGTGGAGCTGTCCGGCTCAGAGGCGGCTAAACTTTCAGTTGGCGGTGATTTAGCTGATGCTGCTGACTTTCGCTCGATTCTGCTGCACCTTCTCTCTTCCCTTTCCGCCAGCAGTACGTTGTAGAAGAAGGTCCGACTGTGGAAGAGTGGCTGCTGGCAAAGTCTATCGAAAAATGCAAACATTTTGCCTTCGAACTGAGGCAAAGACATCGCTGGCCACGAGAGCCCTAAGACGTCCTCCACTTGCTCTTGCTCAAGGAGCAGCCAGAGAAAGCGGGCCTCGTCGTGGTCACTCTTTGCCTCCTCTCTGAGGAGAATAAAAAACAGAGGGTCGAAGGAAGAGAGATCAGATGTGGGGGAATACGCCAGCTGCCAGTCCTCGAAATGCGCTGTTATCCTCAGAAAAACTTCATTTTCACACAGTGTCCTCTTTCTGTTACACTCTTCTTCAGCGACGTTTAAAATGAAACGTTCCATCTCAGCAAATGACCGCACTTCTCCCACTGGGAACGGGATGCAATCACTGGGCACCGCCATCCGCCGAGTAGCCGGTAAAATCGTGCCAGTTTTAGCACAGTCACGGCGCCAAAGAGCGGTAGAAAGCTGCGAGTACTGGACACCAGCGTTTGTCCAGTTGCTGCCTGCAGGGAACGGAAGTGGCTCGTGGGGCGAGAGAAAGCCGATCGGCCGAGTCTCTCCAAAGCTGAGACTTCCATCGATATTCACCGCTCGGTACTGGCTACAGTGTATATTTTCATTCTCCTTAAGTGGGCGGAAGCTGTACTGGCTAGGAGAAATGAACTCCCCAGATAGAGAGTATATCTTGGGAAGAGAAGTGGCGCGGTGGGTGGCTCTGGTGACTGTCAGACTAGATCTCCATCTCCTCGACTGCCAATGACGCCTCTGCTTATGCTCAATCACTGTGAAGCGGATTGATCGGTAGTCGTCTTTTGGCACAGAAGCGGCAAAATCTCTGATTAGTGAGTGGAACCTGAGCGCTAAATTGAAACAGTTTTAAATTAAAATCAATAAAAAGCTAACTTATCTCCAAGCTAAATAAAACTTTCACACATTGAATAATAATTCTCACTAGCTAATGATAAAGTATCTCTAACTAGCATGCAAATAATGAAAAGAAGGCGCACTCACCGACAGCAGACTGCTCCGGGTGCAGTTGGAATAAAACGGGTGCATTGGGGCCACCGGTAATAGACCAGAAAAAGTGGTTGATCGGTGTAGTGGTGATGATGACTTGATTGAAGGTGACTACGTCCAGTGGGCGGTACAGCTGCAAGGCAGCTACAGCAGAAGCGCCAAACACCGAAATCCAGCACAGAATTGGGTGACCAGGAGCGATTTGATTGTCCACAGCCGAAATCCACAAATACCGAATGACGCCATCATCGAGGTGAGGAAGGAAGGCGTTCTTCGCAAAGTCAACGGCGCTTAGGTGAATGTCTTCGAACACTCCAGAAGGCGTCAATCGGTGGCTGCCCCGAACAGGAAAGAATGACGGGCAGTTGCGTTGCTCTTCAGTGGGCTCTGGTATTAGGACTAGGACTTTCAGGTACACGGTGTTCTTTCTAGTGAACATTCGCTCCTTAGCAATGATGATGCCGGTAAAGGTGAAAGTCTGGTTGTACTGTTTGAGCCATTCGGGAAAGAGGTCAAGTTCTCTGCTCATTGCTAATGTTGAGCTGGGCATTGCGGAAGAAGAAGAGGATGATGACAGTATAAAAGAATAGAAGTCCAATGGAGGTGGCGGTGATGATGATGATAAAAGTCGAGTTTAAGGAAGGTCGATGAGGTTGAAGTTTGTCAAAAAGTAGAAAGAGGCAAAAGAAGAAGGTCAAAAAATCAAAGTCAAAAAAAGATGGCCAAAAAAGATGATGATCGGCGGTGAAAAAGAGAGAGGAAGCAGCTCAGAGAGAAGGTCGAGGTTGTGGAAGGTCAGAAAGATGATGATCAATCAAAGGTGACGCCAAAAGGTGCCAGAAGTGCAAAAGTCCAGCCAAAAACACCCGAATCCAGCAAAAGCGGCAAAAATCAGGTAAAGTGGCCAAATAAGAAGCATCAGCAGTGGCAGGTGTCCAAAAAGTAGAATCCGACCAGAGAATCACGATGAAGCAAAAGTAGAGGATGATGAGGGTTAGCTGGAGGTAAAATCAGGTGAAAAAACTCCGAAAACGGGAGGTAAAACGCAAAGAAGAAGCGAAAAATCACAAAGGCAAAAGGTAAACAAAACAGCTTCACAGGCAAACGCTGCAGCCACGTGGAGCCGAAAAACGAGCCTGGCTAAGTGCAAATAGAAGCTGCCCGGGTCAGGTGGCAATAGCCAAACAGAATCCGTCGGGACATCGGGAGAACAAACTCCTACAAGGCGTCAGCAGTCCACCGGCCGCTTCTACAGTGCAGCAGCAGCAACAGAAGCGAAGCACCAGGTGAGTAGCACAGCAGCCAGCATTCTGTACGAACAGCCACCACAGAGGCTGCTCCTACCTTTGCTTCTCCAATGTTTACATTCTGAGATGCCTGCTCTGAAGTTCTTTTTGCTTCCCCTAGGACTCATTCTGGACACCGATCACTCAGTGGGAGTTCTTCACCGAAGCTCCAGCGGTGCCTACGGTCAAGTAGAGTATCATCTGACTAATTTGCTTTCAAAAACAGCCTAAACTGACAGCTTCTATTTTCAGATTCTCTGCCTCTTGCCCTGCTGACCTGCCCGCCAGCGGTTAAAGCGAATTCTGGTAAAATTCTCGGCCCCAGTCACACTGCTCACCACTTCCTCTCAACTCCATTCATCTTCAAGGTGGCCACAGTGTTGTTTCTACTGATTCCGCCCTAAAGAGCACCAAACAGCCATTGAAACACAACAGCTGCCTCATCTGATCATCTCTACTCTCCCAGGCAAAATACTCTCCTTCTCAAGTTTCGCCCGGTAATTGAACTCCTGTCCACTGCACCGTTCCTCTTTGCTTCTCAATCTCCCGCACCAGCATCACAAGTATCTCAAATCAACAACAACAATTCCGCTTCCTTCTGCTTCTCACTCACTAAGTGTTTGTTTACTTTTGCAGAAATTTGCCCGAAGTTCTGCTCGTTTCCACAAGGACTCATTCTGGACACTCACTCACTCAGTGGGAGTTCTTCACCGAAGCTCCAGCGGTGCCCACGGCTAAGTAGAGTATCATTTGCCTTAGTTGCTTCCGAAAACAGCCTTAACTGACCGTTTCTATTTCCAGATTCTCTGTCCCTTGCCCTGCTGATCTACCCGCCACCGGTTAAGGCAAATTCCGGTAAAATTCTCGCCCCAAGTCACACTGCTCGCCACTTCCTCTCACCTACATTCATTCTCAATGTGGCCACCGTGTTGTTTCTACTGAATCCGCCCTAAAGAGCACCAAAACTGGATCACCAAGCAGCCATTGAAGCACAGCACCGTCCTCATATGCCCACCGTTTAACATCCAGGCAAAGTTCTCTCTCCCTCAAATGTCACCCGGTAATTAAACTCCTTTCTCTGCTGCACCGTTCCTCTTTGCTTCTCAATCTCCCGCACCAGCATCACAAGTATCTCAAATCAACAACAACAATTCCGCTTCATTCTGCTTCTCACTCACTATGTGTTTGTTTACTTCCTGCAAAAATTCACCTAAAGTTCTGTTTGCTTCCCCTAGGACTCATTCTGTACACCAATCACTCAGTGGGAGTTCTTCACCGAAACTCCAGAGGTGCCTACGGCCAAGTAGAGTATCATTTAACTGATTTGCTTCTGAAAACAGCCTTAACTGACCGCTTCTATTTCCAGATTCTCTGTCTCTTGCCCTGCTGATCTACCCGCCACCGGTTAAGGCAAATTCCGGTAAAATTCTCAGCCTCGGTCACCCTGCTGACCACTTCCTCTCAACTCCATTCATCTTCAAGGGGGCCACAGCACTGTTTCTCCTCTCTCCACCTGAAAGACCAGCGGAAACCGACGCGCCAAGAGAAATCAGCCACCGAGGCACAGCATCGGCCTCACCTGTCCACAACTTCTCTTCCCAGTAAAGTTCTCTCTCCCTCAAATGTCACCCGGTAATTGTTCTCCTTTCTGCTGCACTGCTCTTCAATGATCTCAATCTCCCACCTCAGCATCACCAGCATCTCTTCTCAACAACAACAATTCTGCTTCCTTCTGCTTCTCACTCACTAAATGTTTGTTTACTTTCTGCAAAAATCCACCTAAAGTTCTGTTTGCTTCCCCATAGGACTCATTCTGGACACTTGTCTCTTTGCGGAAGTTCATCCAAGCAAACTCCATTGGTGCCTACGGCCAAGTAAAGTATCATTTGACTATTCTATTTCCGAAAACAGCATCATCTGACTGCTTCTACTTTCCAGATTCTCTGCCTCTTGCCTTGTCGATCTGCCCACCACCGATTAAAGCAAATTCCGGTAAAACTCTCAGCCTCGGTCACCCTGCTCACCACTTCCTCTCAACTCCATTCATCTTCAAAGGGGCCACAGCACTACTTCTCTTCCCTCTGATTGAAAGAACAGCAGAAACCGACGCGCCAAGAGAAATCAGTCACCGAGGCACAGCACCGTCCTCATCTGCTCACCGTTTCACTTCGAAGCAAAGTTCTCTCACTCAAATGTCGCCCGGTAATTGTTCTTCTCTCTACTGCACCGCTCCTCGATGTTCTCAATCTTCCACATCAGCATCACCAGTATCTCAAAACAACAACAACAATTCTGCTACTTGCTCCTTCTCACTCACTCAATGCTTGTTCTACACTTACAGAAATCCACTCGAAGTACTTCGTCTGCGCGCAGGAAGGCAGAGGAGTGGCGAAAAGCTACCGGAAGATCACCTGAGTATCAAAAGTTTCACCAAGAGTCCACTGGCTCTTGCTCATCTCTGTTTACATCATTTTTAACATATCTTCTCTTCTCTAGATCGATGCACCAAGCAGGCCACCTACTCAGCAAGCATTATGAGCCAACAAAAGTACCGTTGAAGGTATCATCGTCTACCTGTGTTTGTTTACATTCTCACTTCTCACGAACTTCTCTCAATTTCCAAGTGTTCCTCCTCACGATGGTGCTCAAAAGCCAGTTTCTACTCCTTCCCGCTCGCTCACCTCCACACACGCCGCCTGCTCTGCTGCAGCACCTCCATCTTTGAGTACTTGTCCCCCTCATTCTGCACCAAAGTGATGCTGGCCAGAATGGCATCAGTCTGCGAGAGGTGGCGGCGAAACGATTTTGATATATGGCCACTCCAATGTTTATCTTCACTCATTCACATGTAATCATCCCCTCTTATTCTGTCTCTTCGGCTCCAATTTACTTCCATTTTTACCCAAATAAATACTGTTTACTCCTCTTAACTGAATCTTTGAGTTTGTACTCCTCTTGTTGAAATGTTGTGCTTCAGCTGACCACTGTACAAAAACTCATCCAGAATCATTGTTCTTCAAAAGCCACTTCATCTCCAATGCCAGTGCTCCTTCTTTCTCACACTCCCACCTTCAGAATGAGCCATTCTTTGCTCAAATGTCCACCACCAGCTGCTGTACATCAGTGATTGCTAATGAAAATCACACTATTTTGCCGCTGTACAGCAAAATGAAGGTGGAATGAAACTCCAGATCTAGAATGATCTTTCCCTTTCTCGCTCTCATTCAGTTTGAACTCTTGCTTGCTAATCTCTCCGGTCACCCAAAGCAGTGCTGATGACTGAGAGTGCATGGCCACTGCTGATCAGCGTGCAATTGCAGACAGGCACACAGAGTTCATGTTCTCTGAGCGCACACCAGATCTCATCTTTTCACCTTCTCTCACTGATGGTGCGCTTTCACCCTGAGGACACAGCAGGCCAGCTGGTACTGGTACTGGTACACCAATCTGATCAGCACTGGCCATGTGCAATAGCAGCAGGCAGCGTCGTCAGTGTCGCTGGAGCAGCCTCTCTGCCGATGACACCTCTGAGATGATGATGGTCTCTTCTAGAATGATCATCAAGTCATCCGACAGCGGTGACCATGAGTTTTGATGACCGATGATGAGCACACGCCGATTGAGGTGGCACTTCGGTCAGCGGCTGTCTCTCTTGTCGGCTTCGCCGGTATATAAACATCGGCTTTTGCTGCAGTTGGCATCATTCGCCCCTCATTGCCCCTCTGTAGCAGTTGTCACCCTCTCCCCATCGCCTTCCCATCTTCTGGCCTCTCCTCACCACCCCACCGCGCTGGCCCTCTTCCCCTCGCCTTCCCATCTCCTGGCCTCGCTTTCACCACTCCGCCGTGCTGGCCCTCTTCCCCTCGCCTCCCATCTCTTGGCCTCTCTACTGTGCTGGCAATCTTCTCCTGTTTTCTCCTTCTCTTGGCCTCGCTTTTACCACCTCGTGATGGTCCTCTTCTCCTCTTCTTCTCTTTCTCCTGTGAATCGTTTGGCGCCTTCTCCTCATCTGAAGCCATCTCAAGCCTCTTTCTATCTCTTCTGTTCTCTCCAGTGTTTTTCTTTTCAATCATCATCATCATCTTCATCCTCGTTTCTTTCCTCCACAAAGTCCTCTTCCAAGTCCTCCTCAAAGTCCTCCTCAATGCTCTCCTCTAAGTCCTCCTCAATGCACTCCTCCAAGTCCTCATCATCATCTTCAACATTCCCCTCAAAGTTATCATCTCTCTTCTTCTTCTCAGTGTTTCAGTGTTTTCTTTTTTAAAATTATTTTGTGTTTTTCAATGCTCATCATCATCAAGTGCTCATCATCATCATCTAGTGCTACCACCACCACCAGTGTTTTGTTCTCCAATCTACCAGTGCCCATCACCTCAATCTCCTCAAGCTCCTCAATCTCAACTTTTCACTCCTCTTCTCTTTTCTTCTTTTCTCAACTCAACTCCAAATCAACTCAAGTCCACTCGGCACCGGCTGCTTCAGCAAAGGTAGGTGAATTTTGTTTTTTAAGTTAGGGTTGTTAGGCTAGGTTTTAGAAATAGTTCTTTTTCTCTCTCTCTCTCTCTCTCTTTCCCCCCCCCCCCGGCGGCATAAGGCGGTGACGCTTTCCAATGGGAAGGCAATCAGTGTGACCGTCTAAGAGCCGGGGGGTAAATTACCAAACATTATTTGGCTTTGATGGCCTATTGGTGGCCTCACATGCCGCTAGTTTGTTCTGGCATGTCAGAATTTTCTGACATAAAGACGCACTGCTCCGGCGTTGTCATTACTTCCAGTGGCACGATTCCTCAATCTGTTCCTCTTTTTTTCGTGTGCCTCTCTGGAGGCTGGCGGGGGGTCCTTCCTTGGAAGGGTGCCAACTCCCCCGCCGTTTTGAGTTTCTCATTTGCCGGGGTTTTAAACAGTCCCCACAACTACTGTTTACTAGTGAGGTCACCATTCGGGCGGTAGGTCAAATCGGGCGGCACCTTATTATCGCTGGTGTGTAGCTCCACAAAGCCAAAACATTTTTTCCCTTTCGCTCCCTTTTAGTTTAGTTTTTGTTGCCTTTGTTTTCATTTTCTAATCAGCTTTTTCCATTTTTCTTTTTTATTTTTCACTTTTTACCTCCTTCTCTTCCTCCTCCTCTGTCTCTGTCTTTCCATCTTATTTTCCTCTGCCTCTGGTCACTCTATCTTGGCCAAAGGTGGAGGAAGCCTTAGTGGCAGCGATCTGCTGCTTCTGGTGGTCATCTTCAGCGGCAGCTGGCTCCAACTTTGGCGACATTGGCTGGCCCACCCTCTTCAACAGCATCGGACTCCACTTTTGGCGGCGGCAGCGGCGGACTCCAACTTTAGCGGCGGCGAGGACGACGCACTCTTTGGTGGTGGTGATGGTGGTGGCTCCTGGAACATCTTCGGCAGCGGCGACGGCTGGACACTCTCACCCTCCTCGGATCATCTTACTTTTTTACTTCTTACCCTTATTTTCTCTAACTTTCTGTATTGTTTTACCATTCTACTATTCTAAATAAAATTCTTTGCCACTTTAATGGCTTTTACAACTCAATCTCTCTTCTGCTTCATTGCCCTCTACTTCACTTCAGCATCAGCATGATCACTGCTGACGTTCACCGACTTTACTTCAGTCCACCTCTTCTATTGCTCATCACCGTACATCAGCCAATGTACGGCTCAACAAATCAAAACAAACGAGTACAACTTGAAAGAACTTTAATTAGTATCACAAGGAGGGAGATCAGGAAAATAACAAACAAACAAACATCAGCAGCAGAGAATCAGTTTCGCTTCTCGTTCAGGTACTTGGAGAGGGAGAGAGCGTGGCAGAAGAAGAAGAGATGCCCACTACGTTGAGCACAGTAATGTTCTCTGTGCCAAGCAGTTGCTGGTTGAGGACACCTTGAGCGAATGAGAGTGGGTGGCCTTCTCGCCCAGGCCGCTGTTTGTTGATCCGGTTGGGACGGAGAACGACTGTGTAGCGAGGTCCGCTTGTCACCTCCTCTTCGCCGACAGGACCAGAGCAGATGATGGACATCTTCTCCTCGACTAAACTGGACAGCCTAGTCGAGGCGGGGCTGCCAAAGAGGAGCTCGTCGTCGTCGGTTCCAAAGAGCTGGTGAGAAGTGGGCGAGCTGATGATCACCGTGAGCGGCTGTCGAGTGGTGGAGTGGTCTTTGAGGTTGACCTTTACCCAGAAGAAGGGCTTCACTGTGCCGAGGCTGCAGACAGGACAGGCGAGTTGTTTTCGGTGACCTTCTTCGGTGTCCTCCGCCTGCCAGTTCACTTGGCCACTCGCAGACTCAAAGGCACCAACAAAAGAGCAGTCTTCTCGGATGCAGTAGAGAAAGAGGCAGTGACGCCGAATCTCCTCGAGATTTTCCAGCTTTGAGTGCCCAGCTGTCGGCTCTTCATCTGAAAAGTACCCGAAGAGTTGGCAGCGTTGCAGAAGAAGGTAGTGCTCCAGAGCTGAGTCTTTCTGCTCTTGAAACATGTTCCTGAACAGCTCCACTGATAGCTGGGCGACACCGGAGACACCGACCAGCTTCATTTTCTCCTTCACAAAGCGGAAGTTGATGACGGCAGAGGCGGGCTGGCTGAGCAGAGTGACCAGCTGGTCGGTGGCCTTATCGTCATCAGAGTTGGCTGCCTCTCTGGAGCGATCTTGGTCATCTTCTCCTCCTAGCCTCTCACTGAACGGATACGGACAGGCGGCGGAAAGTGCGGCCAGTGGAGTAAAGTATTTGGAAACATCAGAGTAGAGAATGTTGCCTAAAAAGCAATAAATTAGTATCAGTTAAAAACAAAACAAAGAGAAAATAGATACCGAATACAGACTGGCTGAGTATGACACTCCGCTGATCGGGAGTCTTTCCGTTGAGGTGGTACACTTTGAATTTGTCAAAACTGGCGCACTTCCGACGCTCGGGCTCGGCGGTTACTGCAAAGAGCACAACAAAGTCGCCAATATTCACACATTGGCGTGCCCAGAGGTTGTGCTGACGGGCAAGGCGAATCATCAGCAACTGGCGGTGGTGAATGAGGTGCATCACGAGGCCCATGGTGATGAGCGCTCGATGCTGAGGGTGAAAGTTGGCGATGCTCTGCAGAATGTCCTCAATTGGACTTGCTCTGTCGTACAAAAATGAGGGGTAGTCGCTGCCGAGTTGGAGTCGCAGAAAGAGGAAGCATTCTCCCGGTCGTTTGGGTAGAAGGGCGATCACCTGTCCGGGGATGTTGACAGTGTCGCTGGCACCGGTAATGTAGTCCTGGCGGAAGTCGGTAAGCCGCTCACCGAGGAGGACGACCAGCTGAAAGATGGCTTTCACTTCGGACAAATTGATCTTCCGCAGTGAACGGGGGAGGAGAGCAGAGGCGTTGGCAGAAAAGGGATTCACGATCTAGAAAGTAAACACAGTTAGAGCAAAGAACAAGAAAGGCACTCAGTCAGTCAGGTACTCACGACACAGTCAGCGGTCTCGGCGCACCACAGACCGCCGTCTTGAGCGGACTTCAGCACGCCCCGGGCGCAGAGGATGTTGCCGGGCAAAAACGTCGAGCTGATCGCTTCAGCGGACAGTCCATCGCTGGTCAGCAGCTTCAGTCGGAAGTCGCTGGCAAATCGGTCAGTGAGAGTGCAGACTTGATCGTCCACACGGGAAACGAGGGCGACAATGTTGAAACTCTTCGCTCCAGTGTTCGCCGGGTGACCACCGCCGTTGAGCACTTCTCGAAGAGAGCTCAGCACGAAGCTGCTGCTGTTGACCTCCATTCGAGGCAGGTTTGAGAAAATAAACTGAATCTCCTCGCTGGAGACGCCATTGAGCTGCAGAAACAGTTGGTTTGCAGTGCGGAGATTGAACTGCGTGTTTTGCTGAGGTGAGGAGGCAGTAGGTGGCTGGTGTTCAGTGGGCCGATCGGCGGTGCTCGAGTCCATCTCCTCCTCCATCTTCAGAGGTGGTCCACTGTAGGAGGAGGACGTGTACAAAGGCGATGGAAATGGAGTTTGCTGGGAGATCAGAAAAGCTTGGAAAAGAGGCAACACGTGTGTTTGTTTTGGTGCAGGCAGAACAACAACAAAAAATAAAAAGTTGTGCATGCGGTGGCGCCATCGTTTGATGGGAAATAGAAATTCTAACACAAAAACAAAATCAATCAAATATTTTCTTTATTTCAATTACCAAAGGCTACAAATACAAGTTTTAATTAACAGTGTAATTATCTTGCTCTACAAATCGAGCCTGGTTGCCTAGGTCAGCGTAGAGAGAGGATGGGCTGGCTAGAGTTGAGTCGCTGTCGGGTGAAGGAGCGCTGGGCAAAAGGCTACTACCCGAGAAGAAGTCATCATTACCGGAAACGGACACATCAGCAGCCACTCTCTCCTTCCTTCTTTTCCCTTTCGCCTTCTTGGGCACAGAGTCTTTGGTTTTCTGCGTTTCCACTTCCTCCAACTTCATGTTCACTACCTTAGCTGCACTCTCTGTGCTGAAAGGCTCGCCGGTCAAAGAGTGCGGGTAAGGAGGACAGGGGTGATGCGGATGATGAGAAAGTTGAACAGGCGGTGTGGCAGCGCACATCAGATGCTGCAACTCAATCGAGTTTGGCGGAAGCGCAACAACTTCCAGTGGAGGTGCAGTCGGCAGCTGCTGATCGGAAGGAGTGCCATTGAGAAAGCCAGAAAAGGGACCCCAGAAAAACAAAACCAGAAAAGATACAACAAAGAAAATAAATGCAAAAATGAATTGACCAAACAAATGACCAGGAATGCACTGAGAGTAGCTTGGTGATCCGTAGCTGGAAAAGTCAGTCCCCAACTCCTCAATCAAAAACTTCCACATGGACACCTTCAGATCGTGTGCCTGCAAAGGGCACAACTGCCGAGAGACTTGATCGATGCAATTTTCAAACAAATAAAGGACACACGCAGGTTTCTAAAATAAAAAGGGATATTAACATTGAGCAAAAAAGGCTTGAGAAAGATCAACTTACCCAGACAGTGTCGAGGAAAAGGGTTTTCAATCGCAAACACACCTCAAACTTTGCAGCATGCTCCACTTCACAAAACGAAGGAGTGTGGTCTGCCTCGGGCACATTCGCCAGCAGCCAGTTGGCGCCAACGCCCACCGCATCATTCAAGTTCAGTGGAGGTTCCACTGAAGCAGACTGTGCCATCAGCAGCTGAGCCGAGAAGATGGAGAGCACTAATGCACAGAGTGTGAGACAGAGCGAAGGTGAGGAGGTGACCGGCGAGGAAAGACGAGAGGAGGAAAGACAAAAAGAAGAGAAAGAAGATCGAAAGACGGCCATCGTAGAAAAGGAAACGTGAGAGCCCGAAGCTGCACAGCAAAAAAGACGGCGGGCCCAAAAAGGCTCAACAGCAGGAAATCGGCACCAGGAGGCTTCCACTGCAGAAAGCAAAAAGTGAAGATGAATGTTGAATGCTGTACAAACTCTCCTGCCAATTTATACAAATTAAATGCGCAGTGACTGTTCAGCAAACGCTCAGTTCCCCGCTTTCTTATCTTCCTTTCCACACAAACACACAAACACACAAACACTTTCTTTTACTTTAGCAGTCCTCAACTACCACAAGCACCACAACTCAGAGTATTTGTTATCAATCTTTATTTAGAAAGCAAGGGATACACTGCAGTCTCTAAATCCTTCTACTGAAGGCTAACTCGAATGGTAAATGCAACCGAAATTATCACTGCCAGCACACAACCAGTACCCACTGCCATGATAAAGAGCCCCGAATCGGCAATCACGGCTAGGCGAGAAGTACTTGAGAGTGGTGGGCAATCAGCAGTTGGAATGTGAACCTCACTTTCAAGGGCGTAGGTGGCATTCTTCCCGTGGAAGAGACGCCACACTAAACAAAAAGGAGATGAAGAGGAAGTGCTTTTGGATGGCAAATCAGCGCTGCCCGAGAGCTCCTGAGGCAGCTGAAAGTTGGGAGAGAGGTAGAGGTACTCGCCCAAAGAGAGCACTGCAGCGCGGTAATGCTGGCGGACTTCCTCGATGACCTGGTGCTTTGTTTTAAAGGTCGACGGCCGCTCGTAGCGAACTTGGGTAAAGGCAGTGGTAAAGTCCAACTGAAAATCGATCAGGCGGTACCAGTTGAACGGCGCCTTCACGTAGGCTCTCCCCTCCACGTTGGAGATCAGGCCCTTGTTGTCGATCACAAACAAAGCACTCTGACCATACCTTGCAAAGGCAGCAGACAGCGGGCAGCCCTAGAAGAGCAAGAGATTAAAAAGAATATAAAACATCATCAATAAGGCACTTACGATGAGGTACTGAAGAGATGGGATTAGAAGTGGCGGTAAAAAGAGAGAAGGAACAAATAATTAGTAGCGGACGTGGACGCCTCTACCCTAACCTAACTAAAAATAATAGAACTGAGATAGCGATAAAGAGAAAGGCCAAAAGATATATCACTGCTTTTGATTCACTTACTTTGATAGTTTCCACTTCCTTTTGGACATTCCAGCCTGGTTTGTGCACCTTTGCGACCTGATCCAGCTTCCAAAGTGGACTTCCGCCTGACCCAAATGTGTGCGGCTTTATCAAAGCAGCATCGGCGCCAGCAGGCCTCCAGGCGGTGAGCAAGCTCACCGCAAAGAGCATGATGAAGAGGGTAGTAGTGGCGGGGGCGACGGAAGTAGCAGCAACAGTGATGAATTTCATGGCGCCGTAAGAAGAAAGGAAAAAAGGGAGAGGAAAAAGCAGGAAAAGAAAAATGAAATTGCAAAAATCAGAAGAAGAAAAAAGAAAAAGGGAAAATAAAGCCGGAAATGGAAGAAGAAAAAGGAAAGTAATAAAAAGTGCAGGAAAGATACAGGCAAAGTGAGGGGCGGATTGGGAAGGTGCTAAAGAGTAGGTGTGAGGAAGAGGATTTGAAAAAAACAAGTGTACTTTTCCAATCGATAATAAAAACTTTATATTGAGTGAATTATCTAAGCTAAATCAATCTGTTTGTTCAGTTCGCCATTGCATTATCAGCATCGATCGGTTTCTCAATATTTTCTACTGCTGCTCAAGTAAAATTGCACTGACCGTTTGTACAGTGAAAAGTTTGTACAATCGCCAGTAAAAAGTTTGTACAGTGGCCAGTTCAAATCAACACAATTCAGTTCAGTGAAGGCCAATCAAAGTCCTCATCTGTTGCTGTTTCGGTCCTTGCTGCCCTGGCACCAAAGACCGTATTTTACACAGACTTATCATAAGCACACTGACCGAGTGATCACTCTACTGTGAGCAAACACAGGCAGCGGCACCAGCAGTTCCAATGGTCAGCTACTTTGCTTGTGCAAACAAAAACAGGGCGACACAGGGACAGGGCAACACAAAAAAGGGCGACACAGGGAAACTCCTTATCACTTCAAGTGTGCTCTCTTTCTCCATTGAACTGATAAGCACTCCCTCTCTTCAACTTGCAGCTGTTTGCTCGCCCACCAATGCTCTCAAGATCCTTGTTCTCAAAATAAAAATCAAACAAGCCCAAATCAAATCAAAAGCAATTTTATTGATTCAATTAAAGTCAACACAACAGAGAGTGACTGCATCAAGTGCTCCGAAGCAAAAAGTCACAAAACTCTCCAGCCCATCATCGGGTCCTGGCGTGAAAGGCGTCAGTGGCCGCCACGGCGTCGTAGTAGACTCTGCCGCCTTTGCGGTTCAGCACAATGGCAATGCACATGCCAACCAGGGCACTGATGATCAGGCACACCTGCAGCGCCAGCCAAAGCTCAGAGATGCCACAAGGAGTCGATAAGTAGAAATCGATCGGAATCTCCAGCTGGTCAAACAGTGGCTGCACCTGATCGACAAAAGAGAAGCGGTCGCAGGACTGCGAAAGGAAGCAAGAAAACAAGAAGAGAAAAGTGGAAATCATTAGATCAAATAATGAATCAATCTTACTCAGCAGTTACTTACCAATTGGGTATAACTGACTAAACTTGTGATCAGCATGACGATTCGGTAGAGGATAAAACCAGAGTAAAACATGCGCCAGCGAAAAAACTTCATTGTAAATAATTAAAGTGAGGTGGGGCAGCGATGCAGCAGTGGTCAGTGGTCAGTGAGCTAATGATGGTGGCTATTATTTTTCTTTCTAATGATCAATTGATCAACAAAGTCCTTTCCTTCCTCTGTAACCAGCTTTAGAGAAGCAAAGAAAGAGCACTCAGAGTAGCGGCAAAGTAAATGACTGCAGCTGGCAGAAGATAATCTTCCTCCTAAAGCTCACTGCGAAGCAAAGGAAAGTGTACATGCCACTGTATGGCATGATCAGTAGAGCGCAGAGTACTAGTTCAAATGAAATCAAACAACAAACACCCATTTAGAAATCAGCTCAGCTAAGCTTGAAAGTGAACTCCAGAACACACCACAATCTTCAGCAGCCTCTCTTGTTCCTCTTGTTCCTCGATTCAAAGCTACTCCTACTTCAGTCACTCAACTTCCGACATGCCTTCATTCCTCTCCAAAGCAGTCGATGCAGTGAGAAGTATTCCAAAGTACTTTGGCTACCAGTGGAAGGAGGTAGTGCAGGAGTACACGTACAACGCCTACGGCCAAGCGGAGAACAAGCGGGATTTTACCGCCAGTTGCCTCTCCTCCACCGCCACCATCAGTGCGCTCTTTGGCTCTGTCAACTTGGACATTGTCTACCTGATTGTGTTCAAAGCCAATGTGTTACCTTCCAGTTGGCAGGTGAATGCTGAGCATCGGTTTATTGTGTTCACCACAAAGAGTGGAATGTGCTTCAGCATTGAGAAGCAGGAGGATGGCATCATCCTTCAGCATAGCAGCAACTTCAACGACGTTGTCAACAAGTTCAAGGGCACAGCTAGACGAGAACCAAAGGAAAAGAACAGTTTCTTCATTGACAGCTTCAAGCCGCCGTCAATGTACGTGGTACTCGATTGGCTGAGTAAAAGCAATCAGCTCACAACTAAGTACAACTTGATTCACGCTAACTGCAACAGATTCGTCCGTGAGCTGATTGCCGTGATTACCGCGCTGTCTCATCCACCCATCCCCAAATGAGCATCACATGTTCCCCTCATTATCGGCAGCTGCACTTGTTCACCAAATCAGCCTTTTGTGTACTCCCTTCTTTCACTTCTTTTGTGTGCTTAGGACACAAGATAATCAGTTTACTTTTCAATCAGTTTAAAATAAGTGTCCTCATTTTTAAATCACACTGCAAATATATGTTTTTATTTGTGAATCGGTAATCAAATCTGTTCTCAAAAGAATAAAATATGGCAATGTGAGGGGGGTGATTAGCAGAGTTGGTTTCAAAAGAAAGAAGAATAAAATAGAGGTGGAGATGGAGTCATAAACAAAAGAAAGAATCAAAAGATAAGATCAAATTTTCACAAAAATAAGAGAAAGGGTGCAAAAATGTCAACTTGTTCACTCTGCAAAAGCTCTCATTCCAAATTATCAGTTTGGCGAAAAGTCCTCAATGTCCATCAGCATCTGCTGCTGAAGCACCCTTCTTGTGGTCGGCTATGAAGTGCCCAAGGTAGGCGTGAAAGGCGCAAGCGACACTGAGCGGAATCTGCATGGTGATCAGTGGATCATGTACGGCTGAAGGCTGAACTGCTTCCGGTTCTGCGGCAGTGTCGGCGCCTCCTCTCAGCCACTGCTCAAGCATGCTGTCCTGCGATGATGACGATGATCCTGAAGAGGACACTTCAGCCAGTTCCTCTTCCTCTCCCCACACATCATCACACAGCAGCTGGTGGTACTCCTCGCCACAGGGCTCGCTCACCAGCCGGTCCACCTCAAGCTCTTTGAGAGCATCCGCAGTGGCAGTCAGCCATTCAGTGGTCGACTCTGGAATGCTGCTCAAAGTGCTGCCTGCAGTCTGTTCCCCAAGTGGCTGGGAAAAGTTTCGCTGAGCGCCCGTCTTGGGAATGTTGTAGGTGGCTGAAGCAGTGGAGGCGGAAATTGGAGATGAGAATGAGGTGCAGGTAGAAGTGGCTGTCAGAGAAGAGGAAGTTGATGGTAGCGGAGATGAGAAAGTAGGCGGCAATGAAACGGAAGAAGACGATGATGAAAACACGGCGCGAAAATACGGTGAAGCCGTGAAACGCGGCGTTGATGATGGTAAGATGGATTCTCGCAGGCCAAACTCGCTCTGATCAAAAAAGTCAAGTACTGATTTCGAAAAGTACTGGCTTCGAAGTGGCATCCACCCCAGGTCAACTTCAGCTTTAGAGCTTCCTTTGCCCTCACTCCCCTTCTCCTCTTCCTTGTTGTCCTCGTCTTCAGGCGAAGAGCTCGCGTCGTAGGTGGTGACCACCCAGTCACCGTCACACATCTTCATCCGCTTGATGGTGCAGCGGGAAGGAGTGATGTTTACTTCGGTGGTGGCAGAGCGAGCAGTCACAGGCGTAGATTGTCGGCCAAAATAAGATGGGCGGGCGATTGGAGGAATCACTGCTGAGCTGGGCTTGATCTTCTTGGTAAATAGTGGACCATCTTTCTCAAAAAGCTGATCAATGCCAAGGGTGCTGCTCTCCTTGTCAAAATACAGCTCCGAGGTGACCAGCGGCGCCGCAAAGGACACTCGTTCACTTCGGCCGGTTTTGAGATTGGGCGCAGACTGGCTCCGCCGGCGGAGGATCGACTTTGGCTGGTGTGAGGGGGTGTGTGGCGAAGAAGAGCAGCAGGACGTCGAGGAAAATGAAGTGAGGCTGGTGTGGGCACTGACAGAAGTGCTCGAGGTGTTGATCGGCTGCTCAGTTGAATTTAGGGGGCAGAAAGGCGGAGTTGATCGAGTTCCGGCTCCAAAGGTGATGACATTGCCGGCCAAGGGTGACGGCAAAAGCTGAGAATGCTCACCACTGGCTGGACCATCGGCTGAGCTGCTGACCGAAGGCGACGATGGGCGTTCAGAGAGCTCGCCGCCGGTGGCCAAACTTAATTCCTGGGCCCTTTCAGCGGCGATCAAGGCCTGGTAGGCAGCCGATCCTGGGGCTCTGAGCTGTTTACCCGTCTGCATCAGCCACCGTCGATTTTGCTGAAAGAATATAAAAAGAATGTAAACAAAAGATCTCTTACTCTCAAATCAGTGTTTACCATTATGGAGGTGATGCTGATGGAGAGCGGGAGAGAATGGCAAGGAGTGAGAGCAGAGGTGGGCGTTGAGAATGATGAACTTCAGTTGAAAGAACAAGTTGAAGATGCCTTGACCGATCTTCGGCGCAAAACACAGAAAAGTGGCTTGATGCCGATGCAGTTGTTTTTGTTTTCACAACAACAGCAGCGGTGGCAGCAGAGTGATGATGCTGCCAGTCAGCCTGGTGGTGGTGGTGGCGTTGGTGGCAATGGCCCTTGGGACCGCTGATGATTTCAAAAGCCGGCAAAACATTACCACCTTTCATCAGCAGCAGTGGCGGCAGCAGCTGTACAAAAACAATAACATAAACATTGAGAGTAATTTTTTGACTGAAAATGCACTCAACTGTGGATTGCAAAGTTTTACCAGGAGTAAAATCAATACTGTGAGTGAGCAGGGGGCTCCGCCCCCTGCACCCCCGCTGGGGGGGGCCGCTAGGCCCCCCCCAGACCCCCCCGCTGGGGGGGCCTCCAGGCCCCCCCAGACCCCCCGCTCAACTAATTTAATTAACGTTACAACTGAGATGTAAATACTTTTGATGAAAATGGAGCTGAAAATGGCAAAAGTGTTGGTGATTGTGGGAGTGAAAGGACATTGCTAGGCTTTCCACTTTTGTTATTGTTTTTGCTCTTGCTCAGTAAAAGCAAAAGATAGACAGTGAAAGTGCCTGCTGCACTGTGTTAACTAGTGTCAACTGAAGTGCGCTTTGAAAGAGAACAACTGTTAAATTAAATCTTTATTTAGTAGTGCAAATAATTCATTCTTTTGAAAAGTGGCAAGGTCGACGGGTCAAAGTGAACAGAACTGAGCAGTACATCGACAACTTCCGCATCAGGTCAGTCAGGGCGATATCAAACATGGCTCGCACATGATGAGCAGCCTGATGAATGCTGCAGAGCCGCATCTCTCTAGACGCCACCGCCTCTTCAGCTTTGTCCAGCGTCATCAGTCTGATCTTGTTCGTCGCCTCATCACAATCTTCATTGACTGCTTTGTAGAAAGCATTCACGACGCAGTACAGTGTCTCGTGCTGGAGCCGTCGATGGCGATTACCCACATTGCTCAGTAGTGAAAATTCGGAGCAGGACTCAAAGAAGTCATCTAAAAATAAATAAGGTTTAATAGTGAAGTGCAAACAAAAGTCCACTCACCGACAGCAAAGTGGGCTGAACTTGCGGGGCAGATCTCGCCGTTAGCCAAGGTGGCACCAGCACTCTTCATTTGCTGCACAAAGTTGACAAATGAAGAGCTTATCTGAAAGTAAAAAAACAATTTAATTCAGTACCAATTGCTCAGTCAAACTCACCGAAAACTTCATCAGTGAGTGGTGCAGCTGGTCTCGAGTTGCAGTGCAGGCACTCTTCAGAATCACCCGCTTCGCCTGATCCAGTGGAATCGCCGTCATGAAGCGATCGGCCTCGTCGTGAGGCAGCGTCTGTGAATAGATACCGAAATCGGTGGGGCTCATCTGGTGCATGCAAATCAAGGTGGTAGAGGGGGAAAACTCCCGCAGAGCGTGATACTCCATCTGGCCACAGTGTTGAAGTACTCTTTTCGCAACGTGACAGGCAATCAGGTACATCACCGAAGGACTAAACATCATTTCAATGAGAGCCTCCGAGTGCGACTGATTGAGGTTGGTCAGCATCTTCTTTCTCTGCGTCTCCTCCGCCTCCATGGTCATCGATTTAGCCAGGTACTTTTCAACGCAATACTCCACATATGTGGAAACTGCTTTGGAGTCAGTGTTGATCACATTGCAGTAGGCAATGGTCCGGTCACCTGGCTGGCTCTGGCTCTCAGCAGCAGCAGCAGCAGCATTGTGGGAGTAGTTGCCGACGCCACGAGAGAGCAAATATGTACAGCCGGTGCTCCTCAGAGTGGCGTGCAATCGAGTGGACACGCCCGCCGCGTTGTTGAGTGCATTGTTCAGGTGATTCATTGGCCTCTGTTGCCCGCCTTCACCGACGTGTGCGATCGCCTGACTGACAGTGGACATTTCTCGCCGGAACTGATTCTGAAGCTGCTTCCGGTGCACCGCCTGCCAAACTGCCGCCCGGTCGGAAGTTGATGCAGAAGAACGCAAGGCCGCATTATGCTCTGCCTTGACTCGTCTCCTCGCTGCAGTCAGCACCGCCTCCTTGCCTCCTTCACCTTCGACGAGCTTCTTCAGCAGTAAATAAACACAGATCTTCTCATCTGTGCTCTTGGCGGAGGGCTGCAACGAAAAACAGTGTCAACAATGAGAATTTGTACAAAAGAACAAAAGAATTTGCTTACTGAGCTTTCTTCTCGAATCAAATGCAGCACTGCTGTGACCACGGCGAGCTCCTCTACGCTGCTCGAGTCGTCAAGGCTGAGCATTGCCCGACTGCAGATCACCTCAAGATTCTTCCAGTCGAATGTCAAATTCCAGTACTTCCCTATCTGGCGAGGATCAGTGCCGTAGAAGCGCGTCCCCTCAACCAAATCAAGTACTTGCTCTGGCGTAAAAGAGCTGTATTTGCGAGTGAAGCTGAAACGGAAAGCATAAAACAGTCAAAATCAATCACTAGTTGAAAGAATGGGTCACTCACACTTCCGCTGCTTGTGTCATCAAGTACCGCATTGGTGTGTGCTCTCGGTAGCAGTCATCGCATACGGGAATGGTAGAGAAGCGAGGAAACTCAAAAGTTTTTGATCTTTTGCACACCCTTTCAATCAGCCGACCAAACTGGTAATCGTACTGAGCGAGAATGTCACAATAAAAGGCAATCACCTGCTCCACCTCAAGCCTTTTGACACTGGACACATCCTCCTGCCTGGCACTCTGCTCTGCTGATACGCTCTCAAGAGTGGAGATCATGTGGCCCCGGATAAAAGCGTAAAAAGCCTCCACGGTTTGTGCCCAGCTCAATTTGACCCCCTTTTGAGCACATTGAAACTGAAACACTGAAAAAAGTTCAAAAGAATGAAATAATCAACACATAAATTGAATTAGCTCTTACGGTCTGCCGACAGCTTCCCCTGAATATCAGCCATCCGCTCAATGCGGCTCCTGGAAATACCGCCCAGCGCAGCCTGGAACAAAAATGCCAAATGGAAACTAGATCAATCAACATCAACATCAGCTAAAACAGTACTCACATCAAACTTCTTAATCACCAAATTATTGTAATCAGTGGCTGAGCTGAAAGTGTCCTTGATGAGCGGCCACTTCAACGGCAACAGAGTAACACTGGTGGGCGGAACGACAGCTGATCTTTCGGTGGTGAGATCAACCTCCATAGCTTCATCATCATCATCATCATCATCGGCCACACTCACATCAGTCTGATCAGGAAGAAGGGCAATCAGCGATTCGTCGACAGAGCGATCAGGGCTCTCGAGAACAGTGTACCGATGAAAGCAGGGGGCAACGTTCGTGTAGATCGAAAAGTGGGCGCCGGAAAAGAGCCTCAGTGGCTTCTCAACAACTGCCAAAGTGCAAGAGCTTAGTAGCCTTCCGATCAAAAAAACTACTATGGTTTGCCGAACAGCTGAGTTTGTGAAGCGGCGGTTGTGCAGGACAAAAGAAGGCGTCTTCCCCTTCATCTGGTTGACTCTGCTCTGACCGATCCAGGAGATTAGCCGCTCCTCAATGTACGCGGCAAAATTGACACTGTGTGTGGTGAGGAGAGTGCCAGCAGCAGGACCTCCAGCGCCCACAGCTTGGGCAGCTGCTACCATCGCCTCTGCTTTTGCCAACTCCTGCTTCGCCGCCGGTGATGCTGCCGACATTGTTTTCTGAGGAAGAGCATTGTTTCTTCTCAACAGCTCATCCACCAGCCGCTTCTCCCTCTCGCATGACTGGGCGTAGATGCGGGCAATACGACAGGACACCGTGCTGACAGAGCTCAACTGGTCATGCTCACGAAGGTACACTGTGAGGAATCGACCAGCAAGCGTGGAGGCTGCCACCTGGAAGTGCTCGCTTGGTCGGGTAAGGAGGCAGCCCCTGCCAAAGTAGATCAAACAGTTGATAAAGCGCTGCACAATCGCCTGATTCTCCTCATCTTCAGGGCTCCTCCAGTCATGACGAATGCTCTCAACAGTTTCGCAAAAACTGGCAAAGCTCTCAAAGAAAATTGCCCTAGTGTCTAGAAGAACGTACACACTCTCGGAAGTAGTTCTGTTAATAGACAGTGGCGCCTGAAAAGAGTAAAAAGAGTTATTAATAGCAAAGTCACATAAAAAACAGACTTACCAGTCTCTTTGCGGCAATGTGAGCCTTCTCCGCCTGCCCAAAATCAAACTCAATTTGCTTAAATTCTGCCTCAACTGAACTACGGTATTCTGCATTTTGTAGATACCTAACTAGCTCTCGAAGAAAAAGATTCACCTTCGTTTGATCCATTGCTAATGAAGAGGAACACAAAAAGCACGGCAAAATCAGCTAGTTGAACTGATGCACCCAAAACCTCGAAAGTGAATGATCTGGTGCCAAGTGCCATTTGCCTGAATGGTGCCTGTCCTCATTCGTTATCTCATATCGCCATTCTCATTGATCCTGCCATGTTTAGCTACCACAAACACTGGGCAGCTCACACTCAGTCTACGGCGACAGTTATCAATATGAGCGCAAGGGCACTTGAAAACTCAATTGTACAATGTACAGTAGAAAATTAGCTAGCTGACTACAGTTATCAGTTTCATTTTGCAGTGATCAGCAGTGCTGCAGGGCAAACATTGGCATGACTAGCAAACACTGACAAAGTCAATTCTGGTCGTACTTAGTCCTTGCTTTGGCTAAACATCTTTATTGATTTTAGGTTCAGTGCACTGGTTTAGGCAAAAATCCTCCAAAAGAAAAACCCAAAATGTATTTTTAAATTGAAAGCACTTGACCAATAGAAAACAAAGTACAAACGATAGGCATCTGAGATATCTTTTTGTGAAGAAAACAGCATAAAGCTGTATGCTTAATTTTAATTGGGCATCAGTCAGTTTCAATTTCTTCCCTCCAATCAATTGAGAAACTTCACTGAAGCTCAATTAATCTCCACACAGCGCACTCCTATTCACTTCAGCAGACAGGCACAGCTTCCTCCCATCAAGGTTCACCATGTCCGGCATTGGTGATGGTCAGCTAATGTCGCATATCCCAAAGTGGTCGACGCCCTTGTTCGGTAAGTTCATCATCTTTTTTCTTTTTCTTGTTACTTTTTTATTTAGTGTATTTCCTCTCACCTATTCAAATCCGCCCTTTCCCCCTCTCCTTATTCCTCATTTCCTGTTTTCTCTTTCTTTAAAATTCACATTTCTCCTTTTCTCATGTACACAGATGCCTCCCTGCCGCCCATTATCGCTTTTGCAAATCTCCTACTTCCGGGCAGCACTAGCTACCCAAAAAATTCTTTTTGGGGCGTTGCACACTGTTTTGAATGTTCAATCCACTTGAGACCAGAAGACATGAATGTGCACAATTACCTGTGTCGAAGTATGTCTGCCCTCCAAGATAAAAAAGAACTAAAATTGGCCTGCGAGCTGGCCAACTGGCATCGCACTGAGCGCTGCAGTAAGTATTTTAATCTTCTTTCTACCTCCTATTTTACTCACTCCCTTTACCATTTTATCAGATCTTGAAGGCCTGGCCCAGCACATCGACAACATGCGAATGGCAGTGACAAGCGAGGTGAAGAAGGAGATGAAGAGCATCAGCTACACCAAATGCAACTCCTGCGGATTTTACTACAAGTCATCTCTTCTCTCTTCGTCGTCTTCTTCTTCGGCAGCATCTTCGTCCTCCTCTTCTTCACCTGAAAAGAGCCATTTTGACCACCACCAGCATTTTTGCGCAAATGAAAAGCCTCGGTGCCGTGACCAAGCAGTCCGCCTGGTCAAATACCATTTGGAGCACTTTCCCCGCTTCTCTCTTCGCTTCCCAGCTTATGGCCCAAATGATGACAAGACCATAGAGGCGGTAAAACAAGAGAATCTCTTTGCTGATAGGCAGGCTGCTCTATGTAGGCTGACCAGAAGTAAGTAATAACAAATTAAAATTGCCAAAATTTAACTCTTTTTCTCTTTTCTTCTTTAGCGCATGTTCCTCTGCCAGTTCAAATGATTAAAGGCAAGTAAAAAGCTTGTTCAGTTCCTTTATCTAAAATGATCTTCTCCTTTCCAGGCCTCGAAGACGTGGTCGCCCTGATCAATGACCTCCTCCTGTCGGCCAGTCGGTCCAGCTCAGGCGCAAAGAAGACCACTTTTGCTGTCAAAGATGAAATTGAAAAGGTGACAGGAAGAAGCAGCAAGACGATCGCCGATGATGCTGAAGGCACAGCATGCCCACTCTGTTCTGGCTACTTTCTCCACCTAATCGATGCCGAACTTCCGGGCACTTTCAACATTGGCACTTCCACCAGGCAGATCGACTTGGCCATTGCCGCAGCATCGCCAATCAAGCGGCACCAAGAACTGCACCAAAAAGTGCCTGCCAGTCTCCTGCCCAGCGTCCTCCTTCTGGTAAAGGCGTACCAAGAGTCGGTGAACAGCAGAGGGTACCATGGCCTCCCTGTTTTTGACCTGATTGACGGCATCACCAAGATGGGCAGCAGCAGCGAGTACGCCAGTCTCTACTTTTTCTCAAAGTACGAGAGAGAAAATGAAGTCATCTGCTCCAATTGTCATTTCCGTTTCCTCGACTCGACGCCGTACCTCAGACAAGCACATGAAGCACTTTGCATTGCCATTATTTCGTTCGGTAAAAACGATAATGTTGTTGAGGCTGTCAAGAAAGTAGCCTCTTTTGCCCTGCAGAAAGGAGGCATCTCCCATCCGGTGAGTGCTCTAATTATTCTTTTTCTTCTTCTCAAGCTAATTACTCATTCCTTTTTACTTCAGATCTTTTGTGATCAAGCCCGGCAAGTACTAGGCCTCTCTCGGAATGTCAGTTCCACTAATCGTTGCTTAGCTAGAGGTAATTTGAATGATAATTCTGCATTCAGATTTTAATTAATTTTGCTCATTTTGCAGACACCTTCAGCAGAGCATGCATTCCCGTGATTAAAAGTAAGCTTCTCCTTTGCCAATTGCTTCTTTTCTTTTATAATACTTTCTCAATCTTTCGATAGGCTTGCCTGTGAAGATCATGAAGCTGGCAATTAGCATCTTCTACGACGGCAAATCGTTTGGAGGTGCGCTGTGCAGTCGATGCAGCCTCGCCTACGGCAACATTGGAGAGCACTCAAAACTGTGTACCGCAGTAGCTCCAGCACTTGTAGCTGGTTTGTCGGTAGTCCTTCAAGCTCATCAAGCTGGGATTGTCCCCTTCCAGCTTATCGATCTGATGATCAAGTACCACAGCGTCGATGCCACCATTGTTTGTCCTCACTGCAAGTTCATCTTCAAAACAAGAGAGTCATTGTGTGCACACATTGAATTTTGTGTAAAACTTTCCTCTTATTCGCCTCTCCAACAGAAGTATGCTGAATTGGCTTTTGCCATTGTTAATGGTATGATTTACTGCTTTTGTTTAAATTAATTTCTTTCAAACTAATCAAACTACTTTTTTTCCATCAGCAATCAATGCACCGCCCAAAGAAGAGGAGGTGATGGAGGTTTCAAATGGAGAGGATAATAGTGATGGCTCATCTTCTGACTCTTCTGAGGATAATGACGACCCCACCCCCAGCCGTCCTGTCCAGATAATGGATGTGGATTACACAAATGACATTGAAAACGATACCGACTTTGAAAGAGAGGATAAAGAAGGAGATGAGGAAGGAGATGAGGAGGAAGATGAGGAGGAGGAGGGAGATGAAGAAAATGTGGAGATTGATGAAGATGGCGAGGAAGACGAAGAGGAGGTCATTATCATTGAAGATGACGACGATGATGTCCAGATTGTCGAACCAAAGTTTGCCGGCAAGTACACTGATCTTCCTCCACTTCCCAAACCTGACTGGAACAAGGAGCCTCCTCACTGGAAGTACGACTGGAACAGTGCCCTTCAGGATGAATGGGCCATTCAGTCTGCTTCATGGCTCTCCGAGAAAAGGCTTAGCGTGATGGCTGAGTCAGTCAGAAAGTGGCAAAAGTGGCAGAACGATATCAGTAAGTATCCACCGCTTTGATTTTTAATCGTCCCAATCTAATTTGCCTCATTTACTTCATTTTATCAGCTACCAAACTGAGGAACTGTGTCATTAGGAAAGACCGGAAGAAAAATGACCCACAGACCCCTGAAGGTACCAGTGCAAAATAAAAATCAGTTTCACATTTTCTTATTTCCTCTCATTTTAGTCTACTCTGGTCTTGAGAACGTCTGCGCTTTGGTGGTAGCTATGCAGCAGGCAAAGTACAAACAAGATAAGCGAAATAAAGTGACTGCGTACTGCAGCAAGTGTGATCTTCACTACCCGGATAGAAGTTTTGCATCGCACATTCCTCTCTGCAATGCAGCTTCCGACACGAACTACCCCAGAATGCAAAGACACATTGGAAAACTCGCTTTGGGTAAAAATGGCCAGCCTGTGAGCACCTGTTCAACAAATTAACTATTCTTTTTCAACTTTTCTTGCAGTCCACTACGACAACACTGTCACCTTTAGCAATGTGATTTATCACGCTCAGCTGGTGTGCGGCTCAGGAACAGCTGGAGCTTATGGGTGCACTGTCTGCAAACGCCTCACTTTCAAGACAGAAGGGGCGGCAAAAACACACAAGAGAATCTGCCAAAAGATATCTTCGGAAACTCGAACAGCTCTCAGCAGTCTGGTAGAGCACATAGTGAAGGAGTTTAAACTCAACACTGAAATCCCAACTGACGGTAAGTAAAACAGAATATGATTTAGCAAATATTCAATATCGATCATCTATTCCTTTTCTGTTCTCCACCAGCGGCCACTGGATACTTTGCCAAAACAGCCAAGACAGCTGAACTTCGGCTTCTCCAACTTGACCCAGATCTGGACGACGGCAGGCTCTTCACCAAGCTTCAGTACAAGAGCACCAAAGAGGAAAAGAAGGGGACCCGCATTAGCCAGTACATTGACGCCAAACTTCCTCTTTCAATCTGGACTCTGTATCCAAGAGCTCTTCGCGATCAAGCGGTTTTCCGGAGAGGCGAATACGCCACCACCAAGCTCAAGACCCAGCTCTGCCCTTACTGCAGCCTCTACTACCAGCAGCTGTACATCAGTGCGCACATCATGCTGTGCAGAGCAAATAAGCTGCCCGAGAGCGACCCGTACAGCAGAGTTGGACTGTACAATGCTGCCAGAGCCCGATTTGTTCGCCTGTCTGATGCTGAGCAGAAGTACGGTGTAGACGACACGGCAGAGATTCAGGTGTGCAAAAGTCCAGACGGCAAACTAAAGATCAACTGCAACTGCCCCTCACCCAAAAGCGACCGAATCGAAAAGTGGGAGGAGCACGCAAGATGTCACCGCTACGAGTTTCCGTACTTTTGCCCCCACTGCAAAAGGTTCGAAGGACTTGGATCTGAACAAATGCGACTACATCTATCAAGCTGCAGCCAATACAAAGCATTTGTCAAACGCATCAAGGAAGATAATGCAAAACTCCAGTAGATAAATTCTTTAATTTTCACTTTGACACTCTTTCCTTTCCTCTTTGTATTTGTAATTTGTCTCTCATTAAAAGTTAATTAGCACTTTAGTGCACTTGTTTTGAAGTTCCTTGTTCCTTTCTTTGTTCATAGCTTCAAAAGCGCCCAGGAGCTTTGCCCAAGTCATTCTCAGTGTTCTCAGTTTTTCTGGTCACCATCAGCACCAGAAAAGTAGTCCTGAAAGTGAAGTTTGTTTTGTTTTTATTGATTTCACCGCGGACTCAATCCGCGCCTTCCTCCACAGTGCTTCCAGCTCACTACCTTCCAGCAATGCTTCTCCTCCCCTGCCTTTGGCTGTGCTTCCATCAGCCGTACCTTCCACTGTGCTTTGCCTCCTCTCACACTGCTGCCACTGCTGTTGTGGCTGCCCGATGACGCAACATTGTTTACAGTCAGTGCTGTCACTGGCTGCATCGAGTGCAGACACTCGCCGAAGACGCCGTGTTCTTCGGCGGGCTCCATGGTCCTCCCGAACTCCCAGCACGCCCACCGACCGCCACCAGGGCCACTGGCACTCCCTGGATCACCCAAGCACCGGAAGAAGCCATCGGCGGCACTGGCGGCCGCTGATCAGCAAGTCGACAAGAGCAGCAGCAAGAACAGCTGCATTGCATCATCGGGCGTCACCGGCCGCTCTCTGGTTTCCTCGGCCGCCCCCGGCCCCAGTGAGGCCCCCCAGCGTCGAGAAACGCCAGAAGAGTGTCCCTGGCCCTCGGGAGTTCACCGCCACCACCACAAGTCCACCAGCAAGGCGAGAGGCCTGGAGCAGCCTCAAAACGTAGGTGTTTACCTTTTTCTTGCTTCTCCATTGCTCCCCCGCCCTCTAGACAGCCCAGAGAAGTACCTCGCCTCTCTGGGCACTCGCGCTGCATGCCACCGGGTCCCAGGGATCCGGTTCTAGCTAGTTTTCCCTTTCTTTCCACTCTTTTGTTGTTGATCGGCGATTGCGTCATCGCCAAGGCCTTTGACTTTGCTCCTTGCTTGCTTTGTTTCCTAGCTTTGTCTCCTCTTTCTCTCTTGTGCCCAGCCTCCCTCAGCCTCTCCTCTGCCACCCCCTTGAGTGTCAGCCCCTGCCAGGGCCCTGCCCGCCTAGTTGTGCATCTTTTTGCAGCCTGAAGTGGATTCAGCTGCAATGTTTATTTGCTTTGTTTTCGGGATTGAGTCATCCCTCCCTGAACTGCTGAGAATCCAGTGCCCTCACTGGCTGTCCTTGCACGTGTAGACTCCCGTAGCCCCTGTCCACCCATTGCTCACTCCCCCATTCACATCAGCTTCAACTAGGGCCACTCTTCACCTGCCTCGCTCACTGAATCTCCTTCAGTGTTCTTTTCCTTTGCATCGCGTTCCACTTTCTCGGGCTCAGCCACCGGGCGAACTTCAGAAGCTTAAGCCATCGTCAGCCGTCGGGAGTTTGACACACCTCCTCTCTCAATCGTGTCACAACTTCCAAAGACAACTGGGAGTGTGGTACGGCTTCTGTAATTAGTCCACCGGCTTTGTCCACTTAGCAGTGGAATCATTAGCTTTCCCCTTTTCCTTAGTTCAGCCAGTGTTTGCCTTTAACTAGATGCTAGGTGATTCACTTCTTTTCCTTTTACTTCCGCTGCCTCGGACTGGGCCACCGGGTGATCTGAGTAGCTAAAGCCATCGTCGGCAGTCGGAGGTGTTGACACACTGGCCGTGTTTTTATCTCCAAAGACAGTCGGGAGCGTGGTACAGCTTCACAGTGAGCTCTCTGGTCTTATCCACCTTCAGTGGACTTCATAGTCTTTTAGTTCGCTAGTTCAGCTACTACCCTCTTTTCAAATTAATTGCTAGTGCACTAAAAATTGACTAGAAAAGATTAGCTTTGCTTCAAAATACATTTCGCTTAGTTTTCTCTTTCCCCGCCTAATCAGTGATCATTTTCCCCTGCTCTCACTCTGATGCACGCAGCAGCCAGTCAGTCACTAGATTTAAGCCCCTTCAAAATCAATCACCCCTCTTCTGCATGCACTTCCCCTTTCTCGCCATAAGATACTGCCGCCTCTTTTGTTTTCTCTCCCTTTTTCACAGCTTTCCAGTGGACTTCGGTGGACATCAGTGGTGGTGGACTCTCTCTCGCCTTCTCATCTGTGGACATCATCAGCCTTACCAACAGAAGTATCTTCTCGCATCTGTCCTTGCAGGCAAAGCGAGTTAAAACTTTTAATAAACTTTTACTAATCATCTGTTTCCTCCCTCTATGCAATGGACGATATTGGAAGCTGATGACCTGAGCTCCTCAGCTTCAACTGGATCGATTGATGGTGGCCGCCGTCGTCAGCAGGCATTGAGGCCACTGGGGGAATGTGATTCCTCTCTGGTCAGCATCACCATCGTCGATCTGTCAGCCACAAGCTGAGATCGATGGCCGTCATCGTTGTTGTCGCCGTCGTTGTTTACTGGCAGTGTGTGCCTGACACTGCTGGTCAGCTTTGTCACCACCGGGGGAGTGAATCCTCGAGTGGTCATCACCACCATGGTCATCGTCGAAGTCAGCAGCCAGTGTGTGTGTTGCTGGCTACAGCCACCACTGAAGAGATGATTCTTCGGTGGTCTTCATCATCATCGTCTACTGTCAGCGTTGAGCTGACCTTCTATTTTTGTCAATCAGTTTAGCCAGTGAAAGCTAGGTCAGATCAGTGAAGAATAGGACAGTTCAGGCCAGCCATTTGTGTGCAGGTCAGTGTCAGTTTAGCCAGCCAGACCAGTTCAGACCAAACTAATCATTTAGCTCAGCACAGTCAGTCCAAAACAGCTCAGCAGTGTCAGGCTCTCTCTCTCTTTCAGTGCACGTCGAGGACAGAGGTCGGTTGCTGGCAAAGCTGTCATCGTCTCACGGTGGCCAAGTGCACTTCCGCCAATCCCATCATTGCACTTGGTTATCAAAAGTCAGACTTTAGCACAGATTCTCAGCCGCCTTCTTGTCTGCCTAGTCTTTCTTTTGTTAATTAGCAGTCAGCAGCAATCTTTGTAGTAATTAGGTTAATCAGCTTAGCAGTCGGTTAGTTTGTTTGCAATGTAGCTGAAAAGCAGAAGTAAGTATTAGTGGTAGTTTTTGGACTGACTGGAGTTTATTAGAATTAAGCAAAACTCTTTTAAAACTTTATTTATCTTCTATTTTCTTTTTAGCAGCAATTTAAAGACGTAAAATAGCATTATATGCTATTTAATGGTGCATCACCAGATAAAAGGTGATTTTTTGAAGCTAAGTAAAAGGAGTTTAAAAAAATGTGAGCTCCTTAAAAATAGCTCACAAAAATAATTTTAAAATAATAGAAATAAGAAAGAGGTCACGCCAATTTTTTTTAATAGTTGAGCATAATAAATAGGTCATGTTCAATTTTTTAGTTAAATAAAAAAATATAAAACAGATCACGTCAGTTTAGCTTCAAAATAAATAAAATGATACTAATTGCATTGGCGGCAATTAAAATTAAATTTACAGAATTTGCACAAGCAGGATACTCAAAATAAAAAATATTTTTATTAATTGAAATCTGTAAATAAAAAGAAATTAAATCAAAATGAAACAAAAAGTCAAAAAATAAACGATGGTAATCAAATGAATAAAAACAAGTAAATGTCTGTGTTGGTAATGGTTCAAATGATCGCCAAGAATGACTGAAAGTGAGAGAAAAGAGAAAGAGAGAGAGTGAGAGAAAGAATGTAATAAGCCAGTGCAAGCAAGCCAGACAAAACAGTGACAGTATTGAAGGGAAGCCAGCAGACAGTAGCCAGGCAGAGCGGCGATTGAAAAGAACGAAAGCAAGTTAGCAGTAGTAGTAGAGAGAAGACAAGCGTATTAGTGGAGCCAGCAGTGAAATAAATAGTTTAGAGAAAAAAGTCAGCAGTTTGCGGAGTGAAAGTGAGGAAAGAATAAGATACAAAAAACAGTGATGAAAAGAGGAAATGAGTGGTGTAGAAGTAAAAAAGAAAACAAATTCTAAATAAAAGGAAAAGTAGTAGATAGAGAAGTATGAGTTAAGAGAAATAAAGGGAGAATGATAAGGAGTAAGAGTGTTAGTGAGAGCGAGGTGGAAATGAAGAGGGCAAAAGAAAATGAGAGTGATAGGAGGGGGAAGAATAGCGAATGTGAGAGTGAAGAGGAAGAGTCGATGGCAAAGAAGAATGTGAGTGATAGTGAAAAATAAAGAATGAGGGAAAAGGAGAGTGAGAGTTAAGGTAAAAATGGGAGAAAGGAAGAATGATCGTGAGTGGATGAGAGGAAGAAGGTGAGAGAGGGTGAGAGTGTAGGAAATGGAGAGGGAGAATGAGAGAGAGAATAAATGGGAGAAGGAGATAGTGTGAGTGAGAGTGAGGGTGAAAGGAAAAAGGCAAGGGAGAATGTGGCTGAAAACGGGAGTGAAAGGAAAAGAGCAATGGAATTGAGAGTGAGAGCGTGGGAAAAGGAAAAAAGGACAAGGAAAGTAAGAGTGGTGAAAAGAAAAGTAAAAGTTGGAGAATGAGGATGAGAAAAGAAGATGGTATGGCGACATGTGAAGAAGAGTAAGAGTGGAAGGGAAAAGAAGATGGTAAGGAAGTATGTAAGGGAAAGGGAAAGGGCAAGAAAATAAGAAGGAGAATGAAAGTGAGAGTGAGAAGGAATTGATAGAAAGGAGAAAATGAGAAGTTAAGTGAAAATGTGAATGAGAGGAAAAGAAAGATGGTGAGGGAGAATTAGAGAGAGATGAAAAGTGAAAGTGAAAGTGAGAAAGAATGGGAAATGGGTGTGTGGATGAGAGGAAGAAGGTAAGTGTGAATAGCTGAGTGATAGGGATAAAGAGAGAAGGAGAGAAGAGGGAAATGGAAGGGAGAAGGAGGAGGAAATGGAGAGAGAGAGAGAGAGAGAGAGAGAGAGAGAGAGAGAGAGAGAGAGAG
>JAALOO010000454.1_pt1 | contig 36870 bp, 28 predicted proteins | sample 7257641 | NCBI WGS metagenome assembly JAALOO01 (sample SAMN14085613, study PRJNA598686) | mite metagenome | biome: ENVO:01001000; feature: ENVO:01001002; material: ENVO:01001226; isolation source: single female mite from University of Michigan culture on fish food culture... ...
TAAGAGACGTCTATTATAATGGAAAAATAGTTTTGTTTCCATACCGGCAAAAAAATTAAAATTGTGGGGTGGTGTAATTGTTTAATAAAATGTAAATTACACAAATATTTTTAAAAAAGCAGTCACAAAAATACGACTATAAAACTAAACAAGAAAACTTCTTTGTTAAATTTGATTGCAAAACTAATGAGTACAAATTTTTTACTAAGATATTTGATAAAAAAAACCCATTTTTTCAAGTTAACAGACATTTTTATTAGTCACTCTTACTTATCTTTTATGCAATTTTTGACCAAAGTTTTATCAATTTTTGTTTTTACTTTTACTATTAAAAAATTATATTTTTTGAGATTATTAAAAAATAACAATGCAAAAATAAAATTAAAAATTGGTTTTTAAATGTATTTTATTGGTTATATAATAATATAATTTATTAAATTTACAAAAAATCAAAATGAAAATTTGTTTTTAAACTTTTTTTTGCTTGAAAAACCATTTCACTGACATTTTCCGAAGCTTTTTTAATTAAAACAAGATTTGTATAAGTGTCAATAAATTTTTCGTCTAATTCATCAAAATTAATGCCAAAATCAGTTTCTAAATCTAGTTTTAATTTTCGATAAAAATTAATTTTTTCAAAATCTGAAAAACTTAATTCTGGGTTTGCTAAATGGTTAGAAATTTCAACAAAAAAATTGTTAAACTGTTGCTTTGTTTCTTCATATAACTGCGACACAAGCTGCATTTTTTCAAATGTTTTCCGTTGCTCAACGTTAAGCGTTTTCTGTGTGACTATCCATTTGTACAAAAGCACAATTACTGTTAATTTTAATACAATAATGTTGAAAGAAAAATCAAAAAACAAAATTGAAAAAAAAGATGGAGAAAGCAATTCCAGCGGCGTCGGACATTGTGATTGAAATTCTTGTTTAGTAAAAACTGTTGACTCGTTAATCTTGCATTGCTCATTTAAATGTTCAAGTTCAACTTGCATTTGTTGCTTGCAAAACAAATAACCAAAAGTAAAAAAAAGAAAATTGTAAATTACAAAATGAAAAATTTTTAACTTCATTTTAACGTTTTTTGTTTTTGATCATTAAATCAATAAAACAAAAAATGAACATCAAACTGAAAAATATAAAACCAAGTGAGAAAACATTTGTACAAATGATTTTTAAATAAATGCAATATTTATTCACAGTAAATAAAAACAAAAAATGTATTGTGAACTTTGAAACAAAATTAGATTATATTTTCTACAGCAGCTACAAGCGTTTAGTATGAATAAAGATAACTGTTTTCTCACATTAACTTTATGTTTAAGTTAAAGATGCTGGGGAAAATAATGATTCAAAACATGATTGCAAAAAACTGTTCCAGTGGTAACAGTTTTTTACAAGTTTATCAATTAAAGTGAAAAATATAATTTTAATATTTTAACAATATTTTTTTTGTTTCAAAATACTTAAGAAAAACAAACAGAATTAAAAATTGGTGCTTGTATAGTAGTGTAAAAATAAATAAATAAAAGATTGCAAACTGGTCAACATTTAAAAAAGATTTCTTTGCACAGTATAAGACTACAAAATTTGGCGTTTTTAGTCGCAGTTAAAGTCTGCTAACAAAGATTTGGCAAAGGAAAAAACTTTAATTTTAATTGCAATTAACTTTAATTTTAGGTTTTTGGTCTATAGTATCGGCCACCAGGTTTCTGGTGATGTAGATCCGCTTACACAAAGTTTGAAACTTTTGTAAATTCTTTATAAACTGCTCGCTATTATTAAAAGTCAGTCTGGAATCCAGACTCTAAACTATGTATTTTGGGTCGTTCGGCTGCCGACCAAACAAAATATATCGTTGGCCCCTCTGCTGTTAATGAAAACATTTTTTGTAGCCAAAATAATTTATCACATAATTTTCAATTAGTAATGCATGCTCAAACTCTGCAAAACGGTGACACTTCTATTGTCATCACAACCACTTTCAGAGAAGAGCATACAAAGGTGTCACTCTATTGTTTGCATTTAGTGAACCAGACAGCTTTTATCAGCTTGCAGAAGAATCAACACCAGAATATACTGAAGAAAATTGACAAAGGTAAAGGGGTGGCAGCAACTTCTCTGGTAGATTATTTGCCCACTATTTGACCTAGTGTTGTCACGTCATGATCAGCACCTGCACCACCGCAGTGGTCACCGCCACCACCAACGACACACCAAAGAGGGCAGAAGCACGGCTGTGCTGGCGCCAGTGTCACGAATCGCTGACCATGCGGCTAACTAGCGACAGCGAAGCAAGATAACAGATAACAGGGGAGAAAACTAGGACGACCAGATCGGTAGTGGTGGCACTGCTACTGAAGAGTAGGCACTGTCACAGTCACCAGTTTGCAGTCCTACTGCTGAAGCTTCTTCAGCGGTAGTGCCACCACCACCTCAGCGGTGTTGTCTACACCGCTCTTCATCGTTCTCTCTCTCCCTCTTTCAACTCTCTCTCTCTCTTATCAATCCAAAGCACGCAGTGCCACTCTACTTCCAGTGCTACACAACATCGACGGTGATAGCTGCTGCTGCTGCTGCCAGTGCTTGCTGAGACAGTCAATCGAATCTGCACTCTGCTCAGTGTCTGCCAGTGGCGACAGTGACAGTGACAGTGGCTATCGACAGGCACACACACTCACACATTTGCACAGGAGAACACACACACACACACAGCCAGACATTCTCCAAAGTGGTCGATATCAGAGTGTGGTCACAGCGCCTCGACAGTGCGTGCCATATCCAGTGGTGATAGCAGACGACGACGACGACGACAACAACAACGAGGTTATTTTGGTTGGCTGCTTGCCCATGAAACACCAGCTTTGGGCTGATTTAGGCACATCATCCTCATCACCCTCATCCTCCTCATCCTCCTCCTCACCGGTTATCAGCGCCATCATCGGCAAATCATCACCATCACCTCACATCGTTTGCTATTGTTCTGCGCCGTCGGTGGTGGTCAGTCAGTCGGCGTTAACAGCACAAATTGCTCCCTCCGCGGCACCTCTCTCTCATTTGCCGTTTTGCCGCAACACCGTCAGCACCAGCAGCACTGACACTTTCGCTGTCTGTCACACACCTTTCTGGACAAAATCACTCATCGAGACGAAGTGTGCCTTTCTGGTAAGTTGGTCAGCAGCCTGTTCGCGTTGAGTTTCAGTTTTTGAAGTTGCTTCCTCCATTACCTCCTACCGATTGCACTCCCGTTATTTTCAGTATTGCAACACACACACACACACAGAGCTTTTTGCGTAAGTGGTCACTGTGCTGGCTAGATGTGCTGTCAGTCGGCGTCACTTCCTTCCTCGTCACTCGCTGATTTTTCAGCAGCAGCAGCAGCAGCAGTTGAAACACAGTTGTAGCACTTTTCTCTTTTTTCCAGGCATTCTCGTGCACCTCACGAGTTGAACCGGCTTTTTGATGCAGAACCGCCGCTGCCTACATGCTTGCCTACATGTAGACATGTTGTGGGCAGCAGCAGTCGGAAATTTAGCATCGCCCATTGATAAAGGGATTTTGCCTTTTCCCTCGCTGTTGTTGTTAGCCTGTCGCAAATTGTGGTGGTCTGCGCTCGAGGGCTAGCCCAGCACAGCAAGTTCGCTTGCTTTTGATTCGAATAACGAACAGACCACTTGCGTGCATGCACTTGCTTGTTTGCATTGTTAGCAGTCACCAGTTCTCGCTGCCCAAATATATATAAAATGAAGAACCGGATTGTTTAGTTGAACAACTAGTTGATTAGTCGTGAGAGCAGCACCACCGCATCTCTCCACTGCTCTGTAGCCTTGAACACAGGGCTTGATTCTTCTCTTTTACGGGCACTGAGTGTGTAAGCACTGGTTTGCCATTTGCTGCGCTTGCCGCCAGTAGTTGACCACTGACAATTAGCAACCCCCTTTCTAACTTCATTTTATTATTATTACACATTCCTTCCTCCCTTCTCCTTCTCTAACTCTCCTCCTTCTCTCTTCCCTTTTCATCCCACCTTTTCTCCCCTGCCTGCTGCTGCTGCTGCTGCTGCTTGTTCGTTGCGTCCAGTTTTTTTTCTGACAGCAGCTCGCCTTTGAGGGAAAACTCACGTTCATTCCACGTCAAGTCGTGTCCAAGAGTAGACGGCAAAGCTTGTTCAGTGTAGCAACACCGACCGACCAACACCCTTGTACTCTACCACCAGCACCGACTTTTATCATCACCGCAACCGAAAAGATGGCCTCCCAGCAAACGAAAGACGTTGCCGCCGATCAGCTGAAGTGCTTCAAGGATCTGAACCTGGGCGCCAAGTGTCAGCAAAATGTAAGTTTTCATTTTTCTTTCAGTTCACTGGCACCAGTTTTTTCTTTTTGCTTGTCATCTATGTCAGCCAGTGCAACACCATAGGTTATTGTCCCTTACTAATTTTAGGTGCTACCGGTAATGAGGTGAGCTAATGAGCTACTCGATCGATTCCTCCATTGCAGTGTCGATTGAACTCGCTCTCAACTCTCAACTGAACTTTTTGATTAGACGACTAGTCCAGCTGCAAATGAGGCCAAAAGGTTAGCGTCATGTGCTGTGCATGTATTCTGTTCTTCCTCTTTCTTCTTCTTCAGTGCCATTGCCCGTTGTGCGTCCCTTCGTTTGAGGACGTGTACAGCGACCAGACCAGACCAGACCAGACCAGCATTTGAAGGTTGCCAGGGCGACCACGTCGACGACCACCACTAGTCATGATGATAGCCGGCAGTAATTATTATCTGTGTGTCTCTGTGCATATAGTAGTTTTTATGTGCCACTCAAGTTGGGACGCTTAGAGACAGACATTGTGCATAGCCATTGTGGTAACGTTTCCAAAGTTGCGGCGTTTCACAACTCCAAACTCTCCACTACTAAGTTTAGATTAGGCACCACTTTTATGTTGAATATACTTTGCAAATGTTTCCCACGCACTAAGTCAAGTAGTGGAAAAGTACAGTGTGTGTGTCTCTACTTCTACCTGTGCCGGCAAACAGTGTAATGCTTTTTTGCTTAGGGGGGGGGGGGAGACGCTGCTAAAAAGCCTCAAGTGCAAAGAGTGCACAGCAATTTGATAGCAGGTGTGTGTGTGTGCCTGCAAGTAGGCAGACAGATCTGGTAAAACTGAACCTTGAACCTGTTGAGCGGTGCCAAAGTCTACCTGCGTTAGTAAATCACTACAACAACTAAAACATTTTCAATTTCCAAACTTTCTACCAGGCCCCGAAGTACACCACCGTCACCGGGAAGGGCATCGCCGACAAGGGCAACTCGCTGTCGGTGGGGCCGCGCGGCCCCCTCCTCCTGCAGGATGTGCAGTTTCTGGAGGAGCTCGCCCAGTTCGACCGGGAGCGCATTCCGGAGCGCGTGGTGCACGCCAAGGGCGCCGGCGCCTTTGGCTACCTCGAGGTGACCAGCGACGCGCTGAGCAAGTTCACCAAGGCGAAGCTCTTCAGCACGGTGGGCAAGCGCACCCCGCTGGCGATTCGCTTCTCCACGGTGGGCGGCGAGGCGGGCAGCGCCGACACGGTGCGCGACCCGCGCGGCTTTGCCGTCAAGTTCTACACCGAAGACGGGAACTGGGACCTGGTGGGCAACAACACGCCCATCTTCTTCATTCGCGACCCCATTCTCTTTCCCTCCTTCATTCACACGCAGAAGCGCAACCCGCAGACGCACCTGAAGGACGCCAACATGACCTGGGACTTCTTCTCCCTCCGGCCGGAGACCACCCACCAGGTGTGCTTTCTCTACTCGGACCGGGGCATTCCCGCCTCGTACCGCGAGATGAACGGCTACGGCTCGCACACCTTCAAGCTGGTCAATGAGGCAGGTGAGGCCGTCTACACCAAGTTTCACCTGAAGACGAAGCAGGGCATTCGCTGCCACGATGTGGCCACCGCGGGCCGACTTGCTGGTGAGTAGTTTTGGAGAGAGAGAGAGTTAACAACTAAAACGATTGATTAACGGTTGGTTTTCCGTTTATTTGTTTAGGCGACGACCCCGATCACACCACGCGTGATCTGTTCAACGCCATCGCCAACAAGAACTACCCCAAGTGGGCGATGTACGTGCAGATTATGACCTTTGAGCAGGCGGAGAAGTTCAAGTACAATCCCTTTGATCTGACCAAGGTCTGGTCGCACAAGGACTTTCCGCTGATTGAGGTCGGCGAGGTGGTGCTGGACCGTAATGCGGAGAACTACTTTGCCGAGATTGAGCAGCTCGCCTTCTCGCCGGCGAACATGATTGCCGGCATTGAGCCGTCGCCGGACAAGATGCTCCAGGGACGGCTCTTCTCCTACAGCGACACGCACCGCCACCGGTGAGGAAACGCTGAAAAAAAATACCAAGTGGTTTACCAAGTAGTACTAACCTCTCTCCTTTTTGTAGCCTGGGCGCCAACTTTCACCAGATTCCGGTGAACCGTCCCCGGTGCCCGGTGATGCACCCCACTCTGCGCGACGGTCCTGGCTGCTTCACTGACAACGGTGAGTTGTGATTATGAAATTGGATGGGGGGCAATTTCTCTAATCATCAATGTGTTTCCAATGATTTGCCAACTAGGCGGCGCTCTGCCCAACTACTACCCGAACTCCTTTGCCGGCTTGGTGGGCGACAGCAGCTGCAAGGAGGCCTGCCAGAAGGTGGCCGGTGATGTGCAGCGTCACGACAGCGCCAATGACGACAACTTCGAGCAGGTGACCAGCTTCTGGACTAATGTGCTCAGCCCCGAGGAGCGAGACCGCCTGGTGGCCAACATTGCCGGCCACCTGGCCCAGGTGACCGTGCCGGCCATTGTCGAGCGCTCGGTGGCCAACTTTGAGAAGGTCCACGTGGACTTTGGCGCCAAGCTGCGCCTCGCCCTAAACCTCGTTAAGGTAAGTGCCAGTGCAGGCCGTTGATTCGACAGGCCGTTGTGTTTGTTTGGCATGTTTTTGTTGTTTTGTCAATAGTTACTCATTTTTTGTTTTGTTTGTTTGTTTGTTTTTCCCTTTCATTGCCCCTCCACAACTCGTTTGGCACAGTAATTTCCGTTTACCAAATATTAACAAGAGTGCACGCGCCCGCAGCCGTCCAGAAACACCTTACCAGCAATATTGCCACCTGTTTGTGACACCAAGTTTATAATGTCCTTAATTTTGAACACCTGAATTTAGTATTTGATATCCGCATGAAGGCCAATCCTTTTTTCCCTTTTAATTTTCTTTATTATCGTTGATTTCCGCCACAACCACTGCACAAACCAACCAGCATGGCACGAAAACCGATTAGCTTTGAAAAGTGTCACACTTTTTATCACTTACCAGTCGATTTACCTGATGATGATTGCCTCTGCTAATGATTTGTTTCTATTTTCAAAATAAATTCAACTTTCTTAATAACACATTTTTGTTTTTTCTTGTTTTTCTTGTTGTTTTTCCCCTTTTGTGTCTCTCTTTCTGCACTAACCGATTATTGACAGTAGCCAGCAAACCAGACGATAGATGATGATCATCACCATTATAGTCATCAGCAAAGACAGCTGCAGGAAACTCACTCTTCAGTGACCACTGCAGCAACTCCGCTAAAAGGAGTTGCGAGGTTCCTCTTTGCTCATCGACTCTGCTCATCGGTCAACTGCACCTCTAGGACTGTTGCCCACGATGAGGATCATCACTGCAAAGGCAGCGACGGCGAGGACAAACGACTGAAGCCGTACAAAATAGTACAGTAGAAAGAGGGAAGCTAATCTTGTTGTCATGTTTTCTCACTAACTTTGTGTTTTTCATGTTGTACATCTTTTACCATTTACAACTAACTGCATCATTTGTCTTTACGTTTACTAAAATAAATGGCCCTAATGTTGGACGGCAGTAATGATGTTTACATCTGTGTTTGTCTTTTTCTTCTTTTTACTTCGTGTCAATTAAAATTGATTTTTCATTTTTACAGGCAAAGCTTTAGATGAATCATCTTAAAAGAACAAAAACTTTTTACTTTATTTTACTTTTTCATTTGATTTTATACCTCATTTTAATCAATTTCAATTATGTAATTACATTAACCCTTTTTATACAGAGTAACTGAGTGGAAAAACTTTCTAGATTTTTCAAAAGTTGTACTTTTGTAAGTAGCGTTTTGCGCTAGTGTACATCATCATCATCTATTTTTACTAACCAAATATTTTTAGAAAAATCATTTTTTTTAACCCTCGTGTCTAACTCTTTTAAACTAATAGATTTAGCAAATTTCAATCAACGAAATGGCTTTGATGTCTTTATCTTCGATGAAGGAAAGAGTGCTGTGCATTTTTTTTGTTTAGTGCACGAACATTAAAAGGAAATCCAGCTTTAACAACTTGAGAACGTCATGCAGGACCTTTTAGCCGCTTCATTCCACTCAAACTAAAGGGAGAAAGACCACTGAAATTACCAGCGCGTGCCGCCAACTGTTTAATCCTTTAGAAGGGAGATAAAACGATTGAAATAAGCGTAAAAATTCTGCCTGTTTGGTGCCTCATCAGACAGCCATGCGGCCACAAGTATTACCAATTCTAATTAGACACAGTCTGAGTAATAACAAGCACAAAAGACTGTTTCTAATCAGCAGACGGCAGTTGGAATGAATGCTAATTAGCTGTGAGAGGGAAGAGGAGGAGGAGGAGAGGGTGAAGGAAAACCTGAGGAGAGGATGTTCACAGTGCTGTTGCACACTCGGATCAGTGAATCCCCTCTTCTTCATTTTACTTTTTCGTCACCTCATCTGCTGCCAATCGTGGTGGTGGCTTGCTTGACACAATGGATCGATGTGAGAGCGGTCTTGAGAAATGACTGCTCGAGGCTGTTTCTGCCCCCTTTTCTTCTTCAGTTTTTGCTGCTACTTTTTTTCTGCCGGCGTGTTGGTCATCCTTCTAATGACCAGTAAGTACTGGCAACTTAATCACTGCACAGATGCATTAGCTAATTGATGTCCTCTTGGCGTATTCTTCCTTCCTTCCTTCCTTCCTCTATCGACAGAAGTGCTTGAAAAAAAGAGGAGATGGGAAACGATGAAGATGAGGGTGATGGCAGTAACAGGGTAGAAAGAGGAACTTGATTTCAGTCTGGACGTGAAAGAAAAGAAGTTGCCTGAACTTGAGAAGACAAGCCCAGATTATTACATCTTAGTAATTGGTGAACCCGGCTTGCCTTGTGTAGTCCAACTTTGTTTGCCTTCAATTTTGATAGGTTAAATGCACGGGTTAAAATTAACAGCGCACAGCTACTTATTATTACCGGACAGCGCCAGTACTCTCGGTTTACAATGATTTAAGAGATAGAAAATGGCAACAACATTTTGAAATTGGTTTTGTGTGGCAATTACTGTGAGACTAGAGCTAAACTCGGGCGCTAACCTCTCAACTACTGCTGCAGCACACTCTTCTCTTCCTTCTTCTTCTCTTGCCCTCTTGTGCCTCTCACTTGTGCTTCAATCGATGCCCCAATGTGGTCTCACTGTCCAAACTGTCTGCGATGCTGGTGGTTGATGATCGGCAATCACCGCCATCACCAGCTGTTTCCTGTAACACCTGCTTGCATTGCCATTAGCTAGTCTGATGCAGCAGCAGCAGCAGCTCTGTTGTTGTGTGTCCTGAGGTGGTCAGATTGTGTTTAGACTGCCGTCTGAGGTATTACCATTCATCTTTTACTATTTTCTCTCTTACACACAATCCCAGGCAGTTACATTTTGGTTTGTCCGCATCAGAGCTCACTCTCTTCCCACCACCATCATCATCCTCTTCATCATCGACTTCAGCAGCATCAGCATCAGCAGCAGCAGCAGTGTGTATTATTGCAGTGTGTCTGTGTCATCTTTGGCGCACGCACCTATTGGAGTTTAGATTTGCAGGTAGGTAGGACAGTCGGTGATTCTAATCGATCGCTGCTTTCAAAGGTACTCTGCCTGCCTGCTTGTGTGTGTGCTTGTTTGAATTTGCTTTGCCATTCATCAACCTGAGAACATCTTTCTTTATCTCCCTCTCTCTCTCCCTCTTACCTCCACCAGTACGTCGTCTACAGCATCAGCCTCTATTCTCCTCTTTAACATCTACCTTTTTGGCGGTGATCGTTCACAGGCGATTACACGCGCTAATCGCAGTCAAAGCAGACAGTGTCAATGGCGAGACAGACTCGCTGCCATTGCACTACTCTCTAAAACCAAGCAGAATCGCTCTTTTTTCAAATCTCAACAGCAGCATTCAAGCTGAAAAAAAGAAAAAGTAATGTCACTAGTGCGCTTTTCACAAGTGCACACAAGTGGGCCAAGTAACGGTCAGTAAACAGTGAAGAAGGAGTTTCCTTCTTTGAGTGGCTGTTGTATCTGTAGTTTGCTGACCATCACCACCAGCACCAGCACCATCATCACCATCACTGAAATCGTCGATGCATGTCACAGGAGAAGAAGAGGCACCATTGAGGGCTAGTGGACGACGACACTGACCACGACCACCACCACTACCATTGCTGTCCCATTCTCATGTAAGTGTCGTACTCTTTTTCTTCTCTGCCATGACCACCACTTTGTGTTCCACTTTGTTGCCTTTGATTCAGTTACAACTTCAGTCACTGCACTGCAGCTTAGGAGCTACTAGCGTATGCAAATGCAAAAAATGATTTTCTTTTGCTTATTAAATGTGCTCGTTGCAGCAGGCTAATAAGATACACGCTGGGTTTTAAGTGCAAAACAGTCTCTATTAAAGCATTCACTTGAAAGTAATGCACCGGCAGACTGCTTTTCTCTAACTAACTATCAGCCACCAAGATTAGTCGCCGAGACGCTCTTTCTCTTTCTCTTGACAGTCAAATAACTGCAATGCCAGTGAAGCGCATCTAATGTTGTGACGGTAGATCTTTATTCGCTGGGGCTCCTTCTTTTGACCTTTCTCCCACCACCAAACTGACCACTCTCCACTGAGCTTGACCATTTGCCAGTCAATTAGAGAAAGAGACATTTTTGCAAGTCTGCAAAAATGAATGCACACATTGCAGCCAGAACTCTGTCGACGAGTGCTGCTGCTGCTGCTGCCATGTTCAGGAGTTTAGACACTACTAAACTAAAAAGACGCCGTGTTTCCTGACCACCACCATCAAGCACCGAGCAGGAAAAATCAATATAAGGTCGCCTATCACTGACCACAACAAACATGTCTCTTTTCCACTGGACTGCAGGCTCAGTCTGTACTATTCGCGACTACATTCTTGCGGGCCACTTTACCGACCACTGTGCGGCGATTCGTCTGGTGGCCATGTCTCGCTTCTCACCCGCCGACCACCTCGACTGCATCATCGCCTCGGAGTCTGCAGTGCCCCAGGCAAACTCTAGTGGGACACCTCATCCACCTCACCATCATCATCACTTTTTGGAAAGTCCACTGCAAAGGCTACGATATCATCTCAGTTGTTGGACGTTGTTCAACTCACCCTCACAAAATCACCGAAAGTACCTTTCACTGGCACTGCTGCTTCTCTTGCTCTCTGTCTTTTGTCTCGTTTCTACCTCTATTATCGATGTCCTCAGCTCGGACGCAACATCAAATTCTAATTACTCACATTTAAAAGGTATTAGTTGACTGATTGTTTTTGTTTTCATATGCTGATGATACTTCCATTTATTGCAGATAAAGACACCGCTCAAAGTGTAGTGCACAGTGCAGAGGAGAAGCTTGCCCGTATTCAACTGGAGAATATCCTTCAAAATGAGCTTTCAGCGGACTACTTTAACGGCAGCTGGGTTTCACATGAGCAGCTCGCCTGGTACGACGCAGAGTACAATCTGGTACTGTACAATAGCACCTCACAAACGTCAAAAGTAGCCATATCATTTCCCTTTGTGGTAAGTGGTAAAGATCCTTTCTACAAGATATGCCCAATAAATAGTAATCGCTCCTTTTTGTGACAGCTAAGTCGACAACTTCGAGGGCTGCAGCTGTCCAGTGATCTGAAGTACCTGCTCGCACCTTCAGAAACGGTAGAGCTCTTTCGCTACTCAAAGGTGGAGAAGCTAAAGATTTACGACATTGCCAATCGGTAGGCACAAAAAGAAGTATATATTTTTGGTGCTATCTAAATCTAACCTACTACCTTGCTATTTTTAGAACCCTGATCGGCCTCTTCAAAGACGGCAACTTCAGCGAGGTGCACTTTCAGTACGGCCTGTGGGGTCCCCGAGGCAGTCAGCTGGCGTTTGTTTACGAAAACAATCTCTACTACAAAGATGCCGCCACCGCGGAGACGGTTCGCCTCTCTGTAACCGGCGTCCCGGGGATGATCTTCAACGGCCACAGCGACTGGCTGTACGAGGAGGAGGTGCTCAACAGCAACGTGGCCGCCTGGTTCAGCCCGTACGGCACCAGTCTGGCGTACCTGCAGCTCAACGACAGCGCCGTTGACGTGCAGACCTGGAGTCGCTACGGGGACTACTACAACATATCCAATAATCAGTATGATTGTTTGCACCTGTTTTCATCAAGCACCTTTACCTTTTAAATTTCTTTTCCAGGTATCCGTCCATCGAGTCAATTCGCTACCCAAAACCGGGCACTGCAAATCCCCAGGTCAGCCTCTTCATGGTCGACCTGCACTCCTCTGTGGAGCACATTCGCGTCAAGCAAATTCGACCTCCCGATGAGCTAGTCAAAGAAGGCAGTGACGGCTTTTACGTCAGCAAGGTCGCCTGGTACGACAATGAACGCCTGTTGGTGGCGTGGACGGGCAGAAATCAGAGCTTTTCCATTTTGGTCCTCTGTGAACGGACGAGCAGCTGGTCTTGTGAGGAGATCTACCGACTGAGGGCGGACAAGGGCTGGGTTGATGGCTTTGAGAGTGGCCTCCTCGCTGCGCCCGACCAGAATGCCGTCCTGGTGAGAGTCAACAAGTGGGTGAACAAGGGTGAACAACAGGGTGGCAGTGAGTACTATCACGTGGCTTGTATTAATGTCAAGGTAGTAAAACTAAAAGTCTTGAAGTGGATCTTGACACTAACAAACTTTTCATCAACTAACAACACACAGAACAAAAGCATCACCTTTCTGACTGACGGCAAGTTTGACGTCATCAAGTTGATTGCCTACAGTCCGGTCAGCAGTGAAGTGTAAGTTGCGAGAAGAGACAAAACAAGTGACACTCTTTTATATTGAAACATTTTTTTCTTTTTGCAGTTTCTACGCCTCCACGCTGGCCAACCACCCTGAGGTGCAGCACATCATGAAGGTCTCTCTGCTGGAGAAGATTACCGCCTCCTCCTCTTCTACTGAACAACAACAACAACCACAACCACCACCAGGCGTCGTCTGCCTTACCTGCTACCTGGGCAACAGTTGCCGCTTCAACGAGGCCACCTTCAATCAGCTGGCCACCCGATACGTGCTAGAGTGCAAGGGCTACGAGATTCCGCGCGTCGAGCTGCGCGGCTCGGCCACCAACGACCTGCTGGCCACCCTGGAGACCAACTCCAGGCTGTACGCCTTTCTCCGCGAGAAGCACATTCCGCGCTATGAGAAGATCTTTGTCCGACTGGCGGACAGCGGCCAACAGGCGGAGGAGGACGCCATTGTGGAGTTGATACTGCCGCCGGGCTTTGACGAGGAGACCACCGGTCGGTATCCGCTGGTGATTGAGCTGTACGGGGCGCCGGGCACGCAGATGGTGCGCGACAAGTACGAGATGAACCACTGGAGCTCCCACCTGACCACCGATCGGGAGTACATCTACGCAAGGGTGGACGTCCGGGGCAGCAGTCACCAGGGGGTGCGGTACATGCATCAGCTGTACCGCAATGTGGGCCACCTCGAGGTGGACGACCTGATTGAGGTCGTCTGGTACCTGAGGAACAATCTCACCTACATCGACCCCACGCGGGTGGCCGTCTGGGGCTGGAGCTACGGAGGCTACTTTTCGCTGATGTCGCTCATTCGCGAGTTTGACAATCGCCTCTTTGCCTGCGCCATTGCCGTCGCACCGGTGTCCAATTGGATGTACTACGGTAAGTGGGAGATGATTGCTGTGGAGAGGTGAAAGAAAACTAACATCTGCTGATATTCCACAGATTCCGCCTATTCGGAGCGCTACCTCGGCGTGCCCGACAACCGCAACCTCTACTCGTACGAAGACTCAAATCTGCTCGACAATGCGCTGCTTCTTAAGAAGAAAAAGTTTCTCATCGTCTTCGGCACCAGTGATGGTAAGTGCACAAGTGTTTCTTTTTTGCACCTTTTTTCACTTCCTGATTATAATCACCCTCACCACAACCTCTCTGTGTTCCAATTATAACACCTCATCACCACCAATTATAATCATCATCATCATTATCACCGCCACCAACACTCTCAGACAATGTGCACATTCAGCACTCGCTGCTACTCATTCGCAAGCTGAATGAGCTGAACATTGACTATGACGTGCAGATCTACCCCGACGGTAAGTTTGCACTGTTTGCCCCCAGTTTGGCCGTTGCTGCTCCTGCTGCTGCAAATAAAAGGAGCCATTGTCATGCTTCTCTGCCCCCTCCCCTCCCCTTCTCTTGTCTAATTGATCGATCGTTTCACACTTATCGACTGCTTCTCTCTCTCTCTCTCTCTTGTTTTCCTCTCTGCAGACAATCACTATCTGCTGAAATCAAGTGCACACCTCTACCGAAAGATGACCAACTACCTGCAGCAGCAGTGCTTCCAACAGCAGCAGCAGCCACAGTCAAAGTTTGCGGCTACTGCAAACCAAATATAGCACCCAGAGTGTACACTGCAGCACAACACACGCACTTCAAACTGCCATTCACTTCCATATGGTGATCTTTTCATTCCACTCAGCACTCTTCTTGTCTGACTTCTGACAAGAGTTGCACCAGCTCCTGCGCCGACTTTCGTGTCAACGTTTTCTATCTCTCTCTCTCTCTCTCTTTCATTTGCGCTCTTCAAACTCAGACATACTCAAACAAACTAGTTAGCCAATGCAGACTTTTTTTCTCCCTGCTCTCTTTCACTTTATTTATTATTACTTCAAGTCGTTAATTTATATGCACACTGTTTTCCTTGTATATAATTTGTCATTAGTTCTTTTATGTTTGACACACTGCTGATAAATAAAAAATGATGTATAGTGATAAACAAAATGAAGGTCATTGTGGGTGGCATAAAGAGTTAGAAGCGTCTTTTTAATATTTGAGGGTATTGCTGTGCAGTTAAAAAATTGATGACACGTTTGTCTAGTGAACAGTCGCTGTCAAGCTTTTATGGCCAATTTGATGAAAGTTTCCAGTGAACAACAAAAGTGAGTGTTGAGGTCAGTCAAAGTGGCCAGCCAGGCAATGTTGCCAGCTGCACTTGTTGCTTTCTGCACAAAAAAAGTTAATGATTCACTAAGGGGGAAATGAAGACGTTGCACTTTCTCTGTGAAAGCTGAAAGGACTGTTGCTTTTTCAGTGTCAAAGTACTCTCTTTCTCCTAGCCATAGACTTTTACTTCCAATTGAGTTGTCTCTCAGCATACATCACCACCACCATTGACATACTACACCTGATGATCATCACATCAACAGCACTGCACACGTCAATGCCATCACTCATGATTACTGTCAAAACATACACATCCACACCCTTCACAGCCACTGTTGGTCATCCTCCTCGTCAAAAGACTACAAAACACAGTGTGTTTGAGCACCTCGCTCTTTGGCGGCCTTTGAAGTCCCTTGTTGATATACCAATCCTTCTGAATCACACAGCAGCCATCATCGTGTTTAAACAATGGGGCCACAAGATCTAACAACAGAGACAACAACAACAACAACCGTTCTTGTTACAGGTGGGGCCGGCTACGTTGGCTCGCACTGCGTCCTCGAACTCCTCCAAGCTGGATGCTATCAGGTGCTTGTTATCGACAATCTCGTCAGCTCGCAGCAGCAAGTGATCAACATCAGCAACAACAATAGTCGACCATTACCTGAGTGCCTCGCTCGAGTGGAGAAACTAGCGAGTGGACGGAAAATTGCCTGTTTTTACCGAGGATCAGTCGGCGACAGTCAGCTGCTGGAGGAGATTTTCAGCAGCTACTCGATTGACGTGGTGATGCACTTTGCGGCGCTGAAGGCGCTCGCCGAGTCGGTGGCCAAACCGCTGACATACTACGCCAACAATGTCGCCCAGACGGTCACCCTGCTGGAGGCAATGGCAAAGTACAATGTGAAAAAGCTTATCTTTTCATCGTCTGCAACTGTTTACGGTAAGGAACAAGAGAAAGCAAAGAAAAAGCAGTCGGACATTTTAACAACAAACACTGTTTCCTTTTGTGCAGGAGTACCCAAATACCTTCCCCTTGACGAACAGCATCCAGCGGACAGTTTGCAGTCATGCACAAGCCCCTATGGTCGTGGAAAGGTCATGGTAGAGCAGATTTTGTCTGATCTGGCCACCTCTGACCGTAGCTGGTCAATCATCTCACTTCGATACTTCAACCCCGTCGGCGCTCACCCTTCAGGGCTGATTGGCGAAGATCAGCACCACGCTAAGGCAATGCCACCCAACAATCTGATGCCCTTTATTGCTCAGGTAGCTTCCGGTCAGCGTGAGTACCTCACTGTTTTCGGGGACGACTATGAGGAGACAGTGGACGGCACGCCAGTTCGAGATTACCTTCACATCACCGATCTTGCCGCCGGACACATGGCCGCGCTTAAAAAGCTATTGGAAGTCAGAGGGACTTCTGATAAGCTAGGTAGTGATGACTGGAATGGCTTCACCGCCCTCAACTTGGGCACTGGAACGGGGAGCAGCGTTCTGCAGGTGGTGGCCGCCTTTGAGGCAGCCACCGGTGTGCAGTCCCCTGTTCCCTGCAAGATTGTCGATCGTCGTCCTGGCGACGTGCCGGTGCTCTTTGCGGACGCATCGCTTGCCGAGGCTCGTCTGGGCGGATGGACGGCCAAGTTGTCCCTCCAGGCGATGTGCTCCTCTGCCTGGAACTGGCAGCGGCAGAATCCAAAGGGATATGCAGTGTGCAGTAGTGGTGGTGCTCAAAACGGGTCAAACGAGGCAATCTTGTGATCTTGTGGTGAGTTTCTCACTGGCAGTCAGTCAGGAGTTCAGGAGAACGAACATTCGTTCTATTTCTTGCTAATTTCTCTCTCTCCCTAATTGTCAAGATTACGAGTCACTGTTGCTGCTGCTGCTGCTGCTGTAGCTAATTACCATGCTGACCCTGAAATAGGTGTGCCAAATAGTGTTGATGTTGTCCCCATAATGTGCGTGTACATCACACACGCAGCCACACACACACACACACACACACAGTATTGTACAAACTGAGTACAAACGGAGTATCGTGGTCGTGAAGTTTGTTCTTTTTTCCTGTTTGTTTGTTGGAAATTTTAAAAAGATTTTAAAGATTAAAACTTATATGTTACAAGAAGTATGAAGAAGATAAAAGTGTCAATGTACAAATTAGAAGGAAGAGGGGAAAAGACTGGAGAATGCGATTACGAAGAGCCACTCTGATCAGCAGAGGCGATTGTGACCGGTAGTGAGCATGGAAATTTGTTGTTGTTGTTGTTGAATTTAAAGTTGGTGACTGCAACAGCATAATCAGACCACCATCACCACCACCACCATCACTATCATCATCTCGTTTAATTGCTCGTGTAGTAGTGACGATTGCTGTTGCTGCTGTTGTTGCCATTGCTGTTGTTGTTGTTGCCAGCGGATGACAAGGGCGACTGAAAGTCCGTCAGCTCACTGCCGCTGCCAGCATTGAGGCCACCACAAGTAGAGCCACCGCCATTGCCCTTGCTAGCACCACCAGCCAACTGGCGACTGTCAAAGTGGTCCTCACACTGGATGCCCTCCAGGTAGCTCGAGGTGATGCAGTCGGCGGTGTTGCTCAGCAGATTGAGGATGCTCTTCAGGCTGACCAGGTGGTACTCCAGCTTCTCCTTGATCTTCAGCAGGGAACAGTGACTGTCGGGTGAGGAGGACACGAGAGCCTGGTCGGCGTCCTCCATCGTCGTCGGTGACGTCGGTACCTCCTGCTGGTGGCCATTACCTGCCCCAAGGCCGTCCAACTTTCCACCCAGTAAGGCCGATCGATGGCCGTTGACAGGGGTGGGAAGCTTTGGGGGGTTGCCACTGCGGTACTCCCCGTGCAATCCTCCTCCTCCTCCTTCGCCGGGACTTTCCTCCATTTGCTGTCCTCCACTGCCCGTTTTCAGCATCTGAAGGCAACACTGGTGGTGCTTGCTGCTGCCAACCGGGCAGTTGTTGTTATCGTCGTTATTGCTCTCCGGTGGAAAGTTCAGAAGAACTGGATTGTTGTTGCTGCTGCTGCTGCTGTTGTTGTTGGCAGAGGCACTACCAAAGAGAAGCTGGTGCTGGTAACGCTGGCGACTGCTGAAAAGAAGAGGGAATAATGAAATGAAAAGATTGCACAGATAGCTCGAGAAGGAAACAAACTGCTGCTATTTCAGTAAACTATCTGATTTGTCTACAGCTGATCCCGTCATCTGACAGTGGGACTGAAAGGGTTGAGCGCTTACCTCATGTAGGTAATGTCCGAGGAGAGAATGCTATCGATCATGTCCAGCAGTTTGTACTGCTCGTACAAATTATGCTGGCCGAGCGAGGCGGCCATCGTAAGGGGAGGTGGTTGCTGCTGTTGCTGTTGCTGGCTGGACTGCTGTAAAGTGGCCACCGCCATCATAGGCTGATCATCGTGGCCAAGTTGAGCGTTTTGTGGTTGTTGTGGCGGAATGGTGGTACTACTAGTCCAGGAGAGGGAACTTTTCGGTCGAGAATTACCACCACCACCGCCGCCGCCGCCTTCATTGCCACTGTCATTGTTGCTGCTGCAGTGATCACTCGAACAGGCCGAATCCGTTTCCACCTCTTCTTCCACCTCGAGAATACTCGATGTGTGCAGCTGTTGACCACTGTGGTAGTGGTAACCGTTGCTGTTGTTTCCGTTGCCGTTGCTGTTGCTGTTGCCGTTGTTGTTGACACTACTGCTGCTGCCGTAGCAGTGCTGAGGGTGAAGTTGATCCTCAGCAGAAGTTGTTCCACCGTGACCGGCCAAGGCGTCGAGCATGGTCGGCACGAGAACCGTCTGCTTCATGTTGCTCACCGCCTCCTTAAAGCGGTCAATGGTGACTATCAGCGAGGAGGTGGCCAGTGACTTGCAGAGCTGCTGCTGCTGCCGACTCATCAGTATGTTGTAGCTGGCCATTGAGAGGTTGTGGTGCTGCGGGTGGTGGTGGTGGTGGTGGTGACCCTGAATGCAGGTACTGCCGTTGCTCAGGTAGTAGTTGTGGTCGCCGATCAGCTCGTGAATGAGGGCGTTCTTGGAGCGCTTGCGAGAAGCGTACGTGGTGCTGTTCAGACAGTAGATCGGCATATTCAGGTGCTCACTGGGGCTCACTGCTGATCGCCCGCCCGAGACATGTGAAGAGAATGCCGCACAGGAATGTAGAGTTGATTCGCAGGAAAAAATACTGAATACAGGGAGAGAGAGAGAGAGAGAGAGAGAGTGTTGTCAAAGAGAATTCAACCGTCAGACCGTTGATCTCGGCTGAAAAGCTGACAGCAGAAGTGCAGTTAGCTGCTAGTCAGCAGAGAAGCAGCAATCACCGAAAAAAAGTTCGATTTTGTTAGTAAGCACAGTCAGCAATTAATGATGATGATTCGCAGAAATGAGCAGTAATAAAGTAATAAAGGTAGTAATAAGACAGCGTTCTCAAGCGTTTGCTGACACCTGCACGCGTTTCAGCACTTTTGCGACTGCTGGCTCAGATTCGCTGAGTGATGGTGATGATAATGAGACAAAAAGAGAGAAGAGAGAAAGAAAGAGAAACACTTCTATTGTCTTTACAGCGAAAATAAATTACTGGAAAGTTCAATCGACAAGAAGTAAGGCAGTGACACCAAAATACGCTTCTTCTTTCTAGAAAAAGTAAAATTTTGTCAAGAGAAATTGTCTTACGCACTTTTTTCGTAGTAGTTGTAAGCTGATACTTTGCACTGGCGTTGCACTGCACTGCAGGCAGCGGCGGGAAAAGGACTGGACTGGACTGGACAGGCCAGAGCAGAGGAGCAGAGGAGTAGTCCACTACAATGCAAAACTACTGTACAAACAGACGCCAATTTAAAGTCACACTGCAACTGCAACACGCGAGAGTGAAGAACAAATGAAGAAAAGAAGATGACGGGCGAACAACAAAAAACTTGAAATTCAACCAGGTGATTGAGTGGTGGTGGCAGTGATGGTGGTGGTGGTGGTGGTGGTGGTGGTGGTACTGGGTGCTCTTTCTCTCGCTGATGATGATGATGATGATGATGAACCACGTCGGGTGAACAGAACGATGACAGAAGACAGCGGCGGCGGTGGCGGCAGCTACTGCACAGACAGAAGTGTCTGTGTGAGTAGTGTGTGTGCCAGACTACTTTACGGCACTACTGTACGGGGCTCTAGTCAATGAAAGTAGCAGTCGTCGTAGTAGTACCAATCTCTCTCTCCTTTTTAAAAACTACAGGCTACTACTTTGAACTCCAGTTGAAACGACTTGCGCTTTCTCTCACTCATTCACTCACTCATTCACTCAAATTGCACATCTCCAGTGAAGTGGACAGGCACCACCACCACCACCTTCTTCAACAGTTGCGGCATCGCTAATGCTCTCTTACTTTTCTCCCTCTTTCATTCAGTTGCTTTTTGCTGAGATCTAGGATCGAGATCAGCCGAAGAAGAAGAAGCAGCAGCAAATGTAAGAGGGAGCAAATGTGCGAGTTTACGTGCGAGCAGCGATTCAGAAGATCCGCTGCAACTGCTGCTGCTGTTGCTGTTGCTCTTCTCTCCTGTGTTTCAGCTCCTGTGTCTATATTTGTCAAGCGTATAAAAACTGCAGCAGTGAACTCCGCTTCGGTAAAGACAGGTTTGAAGACATGAAGCTTCTGTCTGAATGGTGTTGCTGGTGCTGATGATGTGCTTCAAACAGTCAGACAGACAGGGAGCTCAATGTGTGTCTGCCTGTCGATGGTCTCACCTTGCTCACACTGCCAATCGGCCGCTACCAATATCACTAAAGGCAATTGTCACAGAGAAAAAGACTGCAACTTTAGAGAAAGAGAAAAACCATTGAGAATGAACAGTAACTTGACATATTTTTAGTCTCAGTTTTCACCGACAACAAAGGCCGTCACTGTCACAAAAATTGTACGGCACTGTACAGCGCTGTGGTTTTATTGGCGAATGATCAATCAAGGTACGGCCAACACTACTTCTACTACTCGATACTAACTACGAGGATAACCGGATGTGTGTGTAGATGCGAATCAAAGACATACCTTGATCACTTGATGACAGGGGGCATTGGCTTCACTGCTGGTGGTGGTGGTGGTGATCAGTCACTCTCAAAGCGTTTTCCTTCATTTCTTCAAGAACTTTTATTGACGGTGTGTGACACAGTGTCTGGTCGGAGGCACTGCACTTGTGTCGCCGACCGGTGCATCACTCTCTCTCTCTCTCTCTCTCTCTCGTGACACACGTGAGTCGGCGGCGGCCGCCGACTGAATGGCTGAATGACGGGGTGGGTAATGAAGTGAGGCGAAGGAGAATGCTGTCTGTGGAATGAGCGGTGTGAATGTGAACGGGGATGATGTTCACATTGACGCCGATGTTGGCACTCACTGACTGACTCGCTCACACAAAGCAGCTCCGGCTTATTCTCAGTGCTCTCGCCTCCTGTGTTTCGGTCAATGCAGCAGTAATGTTATTCTGTGACACACTGCACTGTCGAGTACATTTACGGAGAGAGCTTTCGAGAATCGAGGCGCGCAGGCGTCACTCCCTGGCAACTGACAACAAAATAGAAAGAGAGAGAGAGAACGGTAAGCCACCGACAACGGCGGAAAATTATAGCAGACACAACAAAAAGACGGTTAGATAGTGCCGGCAAAATCATCATCGTCATCGTCATCGTCCGCTGAGCGGCACTTTTTAAAGTGTGTCTGTCTCTGTGTGTCGGTGTTTGCTTTATTAAAATAACTCTGCTGAGCTAAATACCAAAGGTGAAAGATGAGGAGACGGAGAGTGTGGAGCTTAGCTGCTCACAGTTTTGCTGTTACTTCTACCTTTCACTCATTCTTCAGCGCTAGGCTGCGAAGACTTGGAAGAGGTGATCAGGTTGAAAGAGGAAACGGCGCCGGCGGTATCCGCAGCCTTGTCTACTATTTTCTTGTCCTCGTCTTCAGTTGTGGCACCACCACCGCCACCACCAGCACAGGCCACTTTCTTCTTCTCCAGACTGACCAGGTAGTCGGTCAGAGAGGAGTAGCTGTCATCTGGAGCCAAACTGGAGAAGTCTGTAGGAGAAGATAAGGTTGAAACAAGAGTATACAGCGAGAAGTTTATGCACTTGCCAAACTCCTCAGAGTGCTCCTCCTCCTCCTCCTCAGATTTGCCCTCTGTGTCTTCCTCCTGCTCAGTGCCTTCCTTCACTTCCTTGCCTTGATCTTGGCCAGAGAAGACCTCCTTCTCGATCAGTCGACCACCGACATAGAAGCGAACCTTTGTGGCCGGCCAGCTAGCCTGAGCTGGTTTCGGTTTTGGTAGACTTATCAAGCGGACAACAGCGTCCCCGTCTTGAACCATTTCAGTAGTGACCATTTCACCTTCATCGGCATCTCCGGCGTCCTCTGAGACGCCGTCCAGCAGCAGCTTGTCGCCGTAGTTGCAGAGGATCTCCTCTTCCTCTGACTTTAGATCAGTTTCGGCCATTCCGCGGGCCAGCTCAATATCGTCTTCGCTGTCCTCGCTGCCGGCTCGATTTGGAGTACTTGAAGTGCTTTGAGGAGAGGTGGATGACATGTTTGCTAGTACAGTTAGGTAGAGAGAATCAAAACTAGAGCAGTGAACTGGTGACAAAGCCGAAAAATAGCAAAAATGATGACGCAACATTTGTTTATATATTGATGACGAGCGTGTTCTAAATCATCAAAAGTTCTAAAAACTCAAAATCACATTTTTTTGTAAAAGGAGATCATTATTCGAATTTGTCCCCGGTGCGCAGTCGACGACGCTGTATCATCTCCCTGCTAACTACTCGGCGGCCAGTTACCCAGCCAATCTTAGCCAGCTGGTTTAAGGCAAAGGTTGCACAGTTCCAGTCACCAGCACCACCCTCTGATGCCGAGTAGTCCCAAGGGAAGGTGTAGTGAAAGTTCTGGTGCCCTGTGTTTGAAAAACATGAACCCAAATTAGAAACAGAAAACTTCATTCAATCAACAAATCAACCTCAAATTACCTTCACCCAAAGTCAGCAAAGAGACCAGCGCATTATCGGTGGGGTCAATCTTCACGTCGTAGCGCCGAGCTCCGAATCGGTGTCCAACTGAGCTAGTCAAGCAGAGACAGTTCAAAGACAGAGTGTGGCGAGCAACTCCCGCCAGCCAGTAGGCAGTCCAGGCACTTTCTGCCCAAAGCAGCACCGGAATGGCCGTCGGCAGGAGGTAGCACATCAGCAGAACTGAAAAGCTGTAGTACTGGTGTTGGCTGCGCACCACTGAATCAGTCATCAGATCACCATCATCACCATCATTCTTTCTCAACCGGTCACCGTACTCAGCCACATCAGGATGCTGCTCCGTCATCATCCAACCACAGTGGGCAAAAAAGAGGCCCCGTCTAATGTTGGCCGGATCGGCATTGGTTGCCCAGTACCGGTGGTGCAGTCGGTGTCGTCGTGCCCAGTTGAGAATGGAGTTCTGGTCGGTACCAAAGGCGGCCATCGAGTGACAGGCGGCGAGAATGCAGCGCAAGGGCAGTGCCGCCTTGTACGATTGATGAGCCCAGAGGCGGTGAGCGCAGGCCATGCCCAGGAGAGAAATGTGGTGCAGTAGAATGGCTGGGTGGAAAGTTGTTGAGTTAGTAATGTTTTACACTGTACAAAATAAATCACTTTTTTACCAAAGAGTGTTGTCATCAGCTTGGCACTAGTGCAAGCCAGGTGAATGCCGTACAGAGTGCCCAGATGCAGGGCTACAAAATAGGCTACATTTGGCCAGATGATGTGCTCCAAACAGCGCCAGGCGTCGCCTTTAGTTCGTTCTCGCAGATAGTCTCGAGAAACGACGGGCTTTTTCCTTGCCTCATTTTTTTCTGGTCCATTTGAGTCATCTGCTTTTCCAGTGTTGGGAGCCATACTGGTGGGTAAAAGCCTTCATCTAATAAATGAAAACAAAATGTGAGCCGCTTTACGTTAGCACATCTTTTCTGTTCAAAACCGACCTTGAAAACTGATAAAATTCTGTCGACTTGACAAGAAAATGGTAGAGATATGAACAGCATCAGCAGCACTTTCGTTTGATAAACTAAAATAAATGCAAAAGTGATTACTTAGCATATGGCCACATTTTGAAAAAGAAAGTAGTGCATAGATTTTTTTTAATTAGCAGTTAATCAATTAAAACAGGAACTTTCCCTAAATGTCCTAGACATTGAACGTGATACTCACACGCACGCATATCATAAAACCAAAGTTAGACTTAATAGACATTGAGGAAACAAAATTACTTAATAAGTTGATTATTATATTTCACTTAAACAACCGCACTCTAGAAAATTAAGTATAAGGAAATACTACAAACAAAAAGTCTTCATCTGAACAGAAAATTGATATTAATGAATCTTGTTTAGCTTATACCGCAAATTATGGTGTTTTTGCACAAGTCAACTAATTAATTTTTTACATTTACGATGTCTACCAAATTTCAAAGAATAAACTGAGAGTGATCATGCAAAAAATAAACTAAAAGTCATATTGATCTCCATTTGTACAAAAACAAGCATTTTGGAAAACTGTTCGCCATTCGGGACAAAAATGACAGCAGCAGCAACAGCGGCAGTAGTCCCATTGACACCGTTCTCTTCTTGGACATCAGCAGTATTAGCAAGAGCAACAAGGGCGACAATTTATGCGCGACAAAATACTAAAATAAACTAACTTCAGAAAGAGGAAGGCATCAGCAGGAGCGGCATCAACGGCAGCAACAGCAACATCAGCACCATCATCATCGACATCAGTTCGGCTGCTGCTGCTGCTGTTGCTGCTGTTGATCTAAATATAACACTGGTAAGTATAACAACAACAAGTGGACTTGCTTGCACTCACAGTGGGCCATCACTACAGCCCGGGTGCAGCTGAGCACAGGCGGCAGGTAAGGAGAGGACAGTGCCCACTGTCTGCTGTTTGCTGTCCATCGCTGTAGTTTTCCAGTGCAATCAATCAAAAATGGTGGTGGAGGATGCACAGATGAACGAATGAATGAACGGATGGAGAGATAGAGAGATGGATGGAAGAATGGCTGCTTGGCACAATGGGAAAATGAGCAAAGAGAGGAAGGATGCAGTGACCAATGGATGTGTCCCTGATGTGTCCTAGTATAACAACAATTGCCAGTTGAGGATTTAAATCCGGCACTGTCAGTCAGCCGGTTGGCAAGTTTACCTTTCTTTGTTTGACAGCACTGAATTCAGTGCATCAGCAGTAGAAGCAACGGCGGTGGCAAAAGTGCACACTAATGATGCCAATTTTTGAAAAGGAAGAATCCATCAGCGTAAGAGGAGACAAATCAGGAGGCGGCAAAATTGAAGGAAAGAAAGTGGAGAAACTAAGAGAAAGAAAGAGGACTTTCCCTTACGATTGGGATTTGCGGCAATCAGTGCGCTTTCAGTGGTAAGTAATGGAGCACTTGACTCTGCCATGTCTGTCACTAGTTTCAGTGAAAACACTGTAGGAAATGGCATCGGCAGAAAAAAATGGTATATACAGGCATGAAAGCAGCGTGTCAAAAGTCAGTGGTGGCCATTGAGACAGGAGGAGAGAGCAGAAGACAGCTCAGAACAGAGTGCTGCACAATCATCGATGGCAAAACCAATTGACAATGGCGGTGAGTAACTGTTGCTAGTAACATGTTCAAGCAGCCGTTGCACATACACACACTCCCTGATGGCTCTCGCAACTCTTAAAATCCTTCCTCCTGCAACAATCAACCTGAAAGAGGTAAGCACTTGTGCACCAAGTAGAAGAAGGTGGAGCAAGCGATCAAGTGACACAAGGAAAAGAGACATTCGTTTATCAGACAATACACACATTGGCATTGGGTTACACACTGGTAGTCCTGGTAGAACTAGTCATGAAGGTAATTTGATTCGGTGTGACAATTTACACATTCACCACTAATTAGCAACACGAGAGAGCCATCGTCATCACTGTCATTAGCACGTATTATCAATTTCCCACAGCAGAGAAGTTGACAAGTTGACTAATTGATTAAATCTCACCTGAGCTGTTCAGGCAACCTGCAAAGTATTCCGCTTTAATTGATGCAAAAAAACAAAAAAAAATTTGAAACTGATAATTTTTCACCAGTTGAATTGGAAAATTGTCAGTGCCGTCGTCAAAACTACCAAATTGTCAAGTTTTTGCCATCATCACTTGCCGATAGCTGTTGGCAGTAGGAAAAAAGTGCTGAAGCACTAGAGGACAGTTATGGGACAGAAACGGCACGCGCGCAACTGGTAGCTGCTGCTGCTGCTGGTTGAACAACAAAAAACAGCCAGTAGACAATAACAACAGCCAAAGTGTTCGAGTATACGAAAAGAGAAAATGAAGAGAGAGAGAGAGAGAGAGAGAGAGTAAAACGCCTCTTTGTGCGTCAGAGTGGATGTGCTGGCCAGCGACAGCAGCAGCAGCAGCAGCAGCACTATCCTCCACCTCCGCCATCGGACAATAAATAGCCTACGGGAAATATGTCGGGCTTAATGTATCAGCAGTAAGAGCAGCAGCAGCAGCAGCAACAGATCGAGTGCTCAGCAGAACAACAACTTCGTGGCGATCAGTGGCGTCGCCGTTAGCGCAGTGCGCCAGTAATACATCAGATTGCATAAGCCAACCACAGCTCGCTCGCTGCTGCTGTTGTCCGTCGCATCCATCGAACAACAGACCACCACCAGGCCAACCACTGTCTGTTCATTGGCATTCGTTGAAGAATTCGCCGAAGTGATCTTGCTAAATCTCTCGACGAGAGTCAGTTGTGTCACAAAATGCGCCACGCCTGTTATCGGCTGCAGTCGCTGCAGTGCTGCTGGTGAGGAAACCTTGTGTAGATCTGTTTTTTCCTGTGATTTTTTACTTGTGTGCTGGTCGTCGACGCCGTCGCCGCTGACAACAACTGCGATCACCTAACTTGCTTATAAAAGTCGTCAACTTTATCATCACTTTAAAAACCACCATCATCACCAATCTCACCACCATCATCATCAAAGATGGAACAGCTAAAGAAGGTCCTCCTGTACAGCAGTGCCGTCTTCCTCGCCCTGTCCCTCCTCTGGTGGCAGCTGCTCTTCAACGGCAGCACTGTCCAGCAGCACTTCCCAGTGGTGCACCTCTTCACGCAGCTGTGCGTCCTCGGCGGCCTGGCGGTGGTGGCCTGGACCGGTGGCTACTTCATCTTCGACCTCCTGCACAGTGAACGGGTGGTCCCCAGCGCCGAGAAGGTGGTGCTCATCACTGGCTGTGACAGCGGCTTCGGCCACAGGCTGGCCCGTCGCCTCGATGCACTCGGCTTCACCGTGGTGGCAGGAGTGCTCGCCAAGGAGGGAGAGGGCGCCAAGGAGCTGGCGGAGAGGTGCTCCTCCCGACTGCGAGTCCTTCCGATGGACGTCACCAAGGTGGAGGACGTGAAGAGGGTGGTCGGCGAGCTGCAGCAGATGTCCAAGCAGCGGCAGCAGCAACTTTGGGCAGTGGTGAACAACGCCGGCATCGCCCTCGGCCTGCCCTTCGACTGGGGCCGCGACGTGGAGTGCTACCAGCGCACCTTCGACGTGAACGTCTTCGGCCTGGTGCGCGTCACCAAGTTCGCCATGCCGCTGCTGCGGGCGAACCGGGGCTCGCGGGTGGTGAACGTGGCGAGCGTCGCCGGGCGCATCACCGCGCCGCTGATCGGCCACTACTGCATGGCCAAGCACAGCGTCCGCGTCTTCTCCGACGTCCTCCGCCGGGAGCTGCTCACCGACGGCGTCCAGGTGGTCACCATCGAGCCGACCTTCTACCAGACGCCCATCGTCAACTTTGAGCAGATCAACCGAACAAGGGAGCGCCTGCTGGAGGAGACGGAGCCGGAGACACGGGCGGCGTACAGTCCCTCCAAGGTGCGCTCCATGATGAACATGGAGAAGCTGGTCAATGTGGTGACGCGCACCAATGTCGACGAGGTGGTGGACGCGCTGGAGCGGGCGGTCACGCTGAAGAGTCCAAAGGTAAGGGGCAAAGGCAAAGGCAAAAGAGAAAGAGTCGCGCTCTCCTTTTTCCAATTGTATCCGAGTTTTTGAGAGCACCTCTTGAAGCCACTCTTTTTCTTTTTTTTCAGCTGTTCTACCGCTGTGCGGGCTACCACGAGGTGCTCGTCTGGGCAGTGTCCCATCTGCCGGAGGCTATTTTGGACTTTCTCGTCAGGTAAGAAGAAGAAGCAGGTGAAACTAATTGTTAAACAGTTGTTTTACCACATCTCTGTGTGTCTTTACAGTGGCATCATCTACAACAAATACTCGACCATACTCGCGAAGCGATACATTAGCCTCTTCAGAGGCGACGGCAAACAGAAGAAGGCAAAGGCCAACTAGAAGAAGAGGAAAGAAAAAAGGGGAAGAAGGAAACAACTGGTTTTCGCAAATCAAACAAAAACATGGCAATCTTTTGTTTTTGTTCACGTCTTTGGGAAAGTGAGGAAACTGCTGTACCAGGGGCTGTTGAGCAAACATTCAGGTTTGATTGCACGATATCGCATGAATAAAAAGTGATGGATTATGTCACTTGATGTGTAACTTGCATAAAATTAAAGTTGTGATCACTCAATGTGCAAAATAAATATTTGAATTAGAGACGTTCTCTATGAACAGACACCGCCAGTCGCGCAACTTTTGTTGACAGTTGACTTGGCGTTCCCGGTGTTTCTTTTTTTGCCGATTCGCCATGAAGATTCTTTAACCGGTAAGTGAATATCGTAAGAAGTGACCACCAAACGGGAGCTTTAATACGCGGCGTTACATGAAGATTTCTGTATTTTGTATGCCGTCACTGTGTTCCCAAAAGTACTCTTGCTGATGTTGGAGCTGAGGCGAGCCGAGTGTTCCACACACGTGGAGTATTTTGCCGGCTCATGCTTCCCGTCGGCAGATTCTCTACAATGAGCAGAATCAAATGAGCTGTTTCTAAGATTTTGTACAGATACGGAGAATACATTTTCTAACAAATACCTTTTCTTTTTCCCCATAGATGATGACAACAGCCCAAGGACTTTCTATTGACTTTTATAAATAAAAAAGCAGCTCATTTCGTTTATCATCATCAATGCGAGTTTGAGAGAAAAGACAACTGATCGGCCGAGTGGACGCTAGCATTGCAGATCTGACAGCTGAAGAGGCCTGGACTGTTATCATTATCAGTATCACCAGAAGCAGCAGTCTTCAGTCGACTGGCCAGACAGTAGTAGCAGTAGACATGCTGGCAGCCGGCAAATGCGGTGGCATTGTTCGCCGGACGATCACAGAGTGGACAGTTGAGGGAGATCGGGTACGAGGGAAAGGCAGGCTGCTGCTGCTGCTGCTGTTGTCCCGCTGTGGAGTTTCTCCTGCTGGTCACAGCACTACCACCTCTTCCGCCGCCGCCGCCACTTCTGATTGTGGCCGTCACAGTGAGCAGCTGTCGGTGGAGAAAGTGCACCGCCGACTTGAGTCGACTGCTGGCGAGCAGGTGGGGCAGCAGCAGTGTCAGCGTCTCGCTCAGTGATCGCCACAGCACCTCGCGATTGAAGAAGGTGTTTGGGGAGGAGGAGGAGGAGGTGCTGCTGTTGCTGCCACTGTTGCTGTTTGAGGTGGCACTCGTTGGGCCTTGAAGCTGAGTACGTTTGGACGCATCAGGCTGGACGACCACTGAGAAGAGCCTCTCGGAGAGCGTCCGGTACCGGCCGCCGTAGATTAGAAGCAGACAGTTGACGGTGTTGAGCACCTGAAGGAGGGCGGTCAGTTTGTCCACCAGAATGCCGCCTTTCACCGGCAGGTGTCCACTGAGACGCTCCTTTAGGTACAGCAGAGTAACCGGCAGAAGGAAGCTGAGCTTCTGCCGGTAGCTCAGAGCTCTTTCTGGTTGTGAGTTGGTGCTGCTGCTGCTGAACTTTAACTTGAAGATGTCCAGCCCAATGCTGCCGGGTTGCTGGTCAGATGGCGGCAGGTACTGCTTCCGATACCACAGGTACACCTGCAGAAGTGCCTTCAGCTCGGCTGAGAAGCGACTTAGCTGGCCAATCTGGTGTTGAAAGCCAAATGAAAGATTAATATCATCGGCAACTAAAGAGGCTGTAAATGTTTGCTTGCCTGTATCTGCGCAAGGTGATGCACAATGGTGTCCACAAAGTGGGCATCGAGTTCGGCAGAGTCAATCTGAAGAGATAATAAAGAGTATTGTTTTTTAGTTCAGTTCAGTTACACTGAATTTACTACCTGAATTGCACGAGGCACGTACGCTGCCGGGGGAGTGGCCATGGCTGATGAGATGAGATTATTTGGTGTAGAAATTTCTTGTGACCATTTGAAGGCAACACTTCTCTTGAAGACAACACAACAAACCGTGAACTTGAGTAAGAAGCTGCTCAAGCATGGACGAGAAAGAAGCAGAAGGAAAGAAACAGGTTGCTGCTGCTGTCGACACTGCTAGCGACACCTTTGCCCCGACAATGCACATTTCTTCGGCAGCACTGCAATTTAACCACCATCATCCGAATCTTTTAAACTTTTCTTTATCTACAAACAGGCATTTTTAATTTGCTTGTAATCGACACTATTTGATGCTATAAAATCTGCTCTTACACAGAGAGGTATTTAGAATACTTTCACTCAAAAACATTAGAGTCAGTGATGGATGCTTAAAAGCTCGCCGCCGATTGGTAGCTACATAAGCGGAGGTTCTGTGGCACAGTGGCAATGCGTCTGTCTAGTAAACAGAAGATCCGGAGTTCGATTCTCCGCAGAACCAACCGGGTCCCTCTTTTTTTGGGTTAAGCCCTTTTTATCACGCCCTTTCACCTACGCCATCCACCCAATTCATCTTTTGCCGATTTTTGGCTAGAAAAATGCGAAAAATGTTTATAAACTTAACTTTTTATTTGCCTTTAAATCTCTCAAACAAAGCTCACCACTGTACAATCTTTTCCGGTCATTCACGCACAAACTTCATCACCAGCAACAGTATAGTGGTAGTAAAAAGATAATCAACAATCAACATTTAACATCAACATGTGAGTTTGAGAATACTAATGAAAGAGAATATGGACAAGAAGGAGTGCAAAGGTGTGTGCATGTGTGTGTGTTTGTGTGGAGCAGTTGAAGAGAGGAGAGGAAAGGGGAGGGGAGGAAACCGGGAAAAGTTGTGTGGAAGAAGAAGCTAAAACAATTGACAATGGTGCTGCGACTCCCTAAACGATAGAAGCAGACAGCTCTATGCTCTTAGCTGTTGATGGGCTTGCCGCAGTAGGCCATCAGATTGGCCTCTCGGAACGCCTCGGCGACCGTGGGGTGAGCGTGGCAGACGCGGGCGACGTCCTCCGCCGAGGCGCCGTACTCCATCGCCAGGACGGCCTCGTTGATCAGCTCCCCGGCGACGCCGGCGATCATGTGCACGCCCAGAATGCGGTCGGTGGCCTTGTCGGCGAGCACCTTCACCAGGCCGTCGGTGTCGTTGTTGGTCTTGGCGCGACTATTGGCCACCATCATGAACTTGCCCACCTTGTAGTCCACCTTGGCCGCCTTCAGCTCCTCCTCGGTCTTGCCCACCCAGGCCACCTCGGGGTGGGTGTAGATGACCGAAGGGACGCAGTTGTAGTCGATGTGCACCGGGCCGCCGGCGATGCCCTCCACCGTGATGATGCCCTCGTCCTCGGCCTTGTGGGCGAGCATCGGCCCGGGCACGCAGTCGCCGATGGCGTAGATGTTCGGGACGTTCGTCTGAAAGCGCGAGTTCACCTTGACGCGGTTGCGTTCGTCCTTCTCCACGCCCACCTCCTCGAGGCCCAGGCCCTCAGTGTAGGGTCGGCGGCCGACGCTGACCAGCAGCACGTTCGATGACAGCGTCTCGCCGGCGCCGCCCTTCGCCGGCTCAATGGTGATCTCCACCTGGTCGTCGGAGAGCTTCTTCGCTGACGTCACCTTGGTGTTCAGCTTAAACTTCAGCCCCTGCTTCGTCAGCGTCTGCTGGAACTTCTTGGCGATCTCACCGTCAATGCCCAGGCCGCCGATCTGGCCGAGGAACTCCACCACCGTCACGTCGGCGCCCAGTCGTGCCCAGACAGAGCCCAGCTCGAGGCCGATGACGCCGCCGCCGATGACGATCATCTTCTCCGGTACCTTTTCCAGCGACAGAGCTCCCGTGGAGGAGACAATCGTCCGCTCGTCGATCTCCACGCCGGGGAACGGCGTCACCTCGGAGCCGGTGGCAATCATGATGTTCTTGCCGGTGACCACCTCGGTGCTGTTGTCCTTCTTGGTGACGGTCACCTCGTTTTTGCCCGTGATTTTGCCGAAGCCCTCAATGTGGGTCACTTTGTTCTTCTTGAAGAGCTGCGCAATGCCCGAGGTGAGCGACTTGACGGCGCCGAGCTTCTGCTCCATGAGCGCCTCCAGGTTGAGGCGGACATTGTCGTACTCGATGCCTCTCGTCTTCAGCTCATTACTGTGCATCATGTGGTAGTAGTGGGAGTTGTGCAGCAGGGCCTTCGAGGGAATGCAGCCGACGTTCAGGCAGGTTCCGCCCAGCGTTTCACGCTTCTCAATGCACACCGTCTTCATGCCCAGCTGGGCGGCCTTGATGGCGGCCACGTAGCCGCCGGGGCCGCCGCCAATCACCACCAGGTCAGCCTCATTGGAGGAGGAAAAGTGACGGCTCTGAGAGCCGCCCACGACGCGGTAAAAGGTGGGCGTCAGTCGACTGGACGACTTGATAATGGCACTTGTGGTCAGCATTTTGCCTGAGTTTTCCTGTGAGAAGGGAGTCGGCCGAGGAGAAGAAATAAGTGAATTGAGTAATAACAACCAAGCAGTGGATCACGAGAGAGAGTCAGAGTGTTGTTAGGGAAGAGGCGGCGAGGTGTTCTGATGGATGGATGATGCGGCAAAGGTGATTTAGAAGAAGCAAACAGATGCGGCAGCTGGAAAGGAGATGATGATCATGCCAACATGAGCTGATCACTGATCACACTTTGACATTGCAGACTGTGTAGAGTCATCTTGTGCCCGCCTCCAGAGGGACATGCGGTGGTCGTGCCGCCCTCCCTCCTGCAAGGATGTCTGTCCACTTTAGCTTGTCACTAATGCAAGCGATGCCCACGGAAAAAATCACGTGATAGCATAATGTCCCCGCGGTTACCGGGAAAAAATCATTCTGCAGCAGACTACACAGCAACCATTTCTACAGGAGCGAGTCTCCGAGTTTGAAAAACATTTCAAAACAAACATTTTTCTGGTTTTAAGTTTTTTTTTCAAAATCTTCAAAGCAATACGCCTCCGAAAATGGCAAAAGTTCAGTCATTCTCTGTTGAAGAATCTCAAAATCTTTCAGATGATGACGACGACGATGACGTTACTTAATCATCAAATTCTATTTCTGAAAACAATGTAATTGAAAAGGAGTAAATACATGGGGTAACAAACAGTGCCAACAGGCGAATCCTTGTATCCAAATCAGGAGAATGGAGCAGGCGAAAAAATCAGCACCGATCACTCCAAATACCACCACCACTGCCACCCCTGCCGCCACCACTTCTGACACTCTTCTTGGGCGGCAGATTAAAGGACGCTACGTGGTGGGTGACTTTGTCGCCGGCGGCGCCTTTGGCCGCTTCCACCTGGGCACTGACCAGAAGACGGGCAAGGCGGTGGGCATTAAGCTGGAGAAGAAGGACATCGACCAGCCGCAGCTGTACCTCGAGTTTGGCTACTACACCGACCTGGGCAACATTTGCTTCATTCCCAAGCTGTACCTGCTCTCGCACATCGACGACTGGAACGCCCTGGTGATGGAGCTGCTGGGGCCGTCGCTGTTTCGCATGTTGACGCAGTGCGGCAGCGGCTTCTCCCTGCAGACCACCACGCAGCTGATGATACAGGTGCTGAACATCTTCGAGTACGTCCACGAGCACGGCATCATCTACCGGGACATCAAGCCGGACAACTTTATGCTCGGTCAGCCGAACAGTGACAAGTGGGCGACGGTTGTTCTCATTGGTGAGTTGGCTTTCTTTTGCCAAAGTTTAACGCGTTCTAAGCAGTACCTTTGCTTTACTCACAGATATGGGATTCTGCAAGAAGTACCTCAACGACGACAACACCCACATCGCCTTCCGCACTGGTAAGCCGATCGCCGGCACTCCACGGTACATCTCGGTGAACAATCACGCCGGCAAGGAGCTGAGTCGGCGAGACGACCTCGAGGCGGCCCTCTACATGATGGTCTTCCTCGCGAAGGGCCGTCTGCCCTGGCAGGACGTCACCGCGGCGGACATACGGAAGAAGTACCTGCAGATTGGCCTGATGAAGCACCAGATGAAGGCGAGTGAGCTGTGCTGCGACATGCCCCGGGAGTACGCCGCCTTCCTCGAGTACGTTCGCGAGCTGGAGTTTGAACAGCGACCGGCGTATCAGCGGTGGCGTGCCGCATTTCGCGGCGTGCTCACGCGAATGGGCGCCGCAATGGAGAACGCCGAGTACGACTGGAACCAGGCGCATGAGCCTCAGCTGCACAAGTCAATGCCGCCGCCCTCCCTGGCTGAGAAGAAGAAGACTGAAGAATGAAGGAGAGTTCATGTGAAGGAGAGAGAGAGAGACTACTAAAACTACTTTTGTGATATAATTGACTCTTCAACTCACTTTCCTCTAATTGCGAATCTTCAGAGTCTGCAACCAAAGATGAATTGAAAGGCGTGTCGTTGCAGAGAAAAGTAACTTAAATTAAAAGATATCGTTTTTGCTAAACTCTTTCATTCCTCGATCTTCAGAATCGGCAAAAAACTTTGGCCTGTACGCCAGGTGTGAGTACGAGTGGGCGTGGCAAAAAAGCTAATTCTGGTTGAATTTGGTTCTGCGGAGAATCGAACTCCGGATCTTCTGTTTACTAGACAGACGCATTGCCACTGTGCCACAGAACCTCCGCTTATGTAGCTACCATTCATTGGCCAACTTTTAAGAAACCTTCACAGGAAAGCCCACATTTTAGGAAAATGGATCTTCTAAGACAACAAATGATCACTTTTACTTAGGACAAGCTGTTCAAATAAAAATCAGTTATAAGGTTTCAAAATGGTAGCATCTTTATTGGCAAGAATGCATACAGAGCTGAGTACAGTGTTGAGTGATGGAAAGGGTTGGGGTAAACAGTTGTCGGGAAAGGGTGAGAGGTCAAAAAGGAGGTGGCAAAAACAGTTGATGCGCTAAAAAACTAAAAAGAAATAAACAGTAGGGAAAAGACAGTGGTAGGCACCGTTAGCTCAGCAGTAAAAGAGACGGTGCTTGACCTTCTCGTGGAGGTGGGCCAGGCAGTTCAACTTGGTGATGATCGCCTCCTCCTCGGTGGAGCTCACTGGGGCGGCGCCAGAGCCAGAGCGTTTGCTGCCGCTGCTCAGCGTAGTGTTGCCCGGTTTGTTGCTGCCCAGCTCCAGTGCTCGCTGGGCCTCAATGTGCAGCTTGGCTCGGTAGGCGGCCAGGTCGGCGTAGCGGACAGCAGTGGGAATGGCGATGACGTTGCGAGTGCGAGTGCTGCTGAAGCAGCTGTAGAAGCAGAGCTGCTGCACCGCATCGGCGTTCATGTTCAGGTCGTCGTGGAGGATGACGTACTTGGTCGGCTTTGAGGTGCCCTGAAGAAAGAGAGAAGAGAGAAAGTGGTCAGTTGAGAAAGGGTAATCCAACAGCAAAAGTGAACTCACCAGTGGGGAAAAGTGGCTGTTGAGGTAGAAGCTCTTGAGCGTAGGGTCGACAATGTCCCGGTCGACGACAGTGCCCGAGGGCACATTGTAGGTGGGCTTCCGACCAGAGGTGTTCTGCTCGGCGAGGGCAAAGCGAGTGTGGTGACGCTTCTGCACGACAATGAGGACAAAGGGCAGGGCGGGGGCGCCCAGCTCGGCGCAGGCACGGCGAATGAGCGGAATCTCAACGTCGACGACGCGGGCAAACTGGCCCTCGGAGACGCCGTCGCGGAAGACGACCAGCGTCGAGGGCAGCTCTCGACGAGCGTCCTTGTACTGCCGCAGCAGGTCGCCCACCATCAGATCGAGTTGCTTGATCGTCTCGTCGCGCTGCTTCGCCTGCACTCGAATGCTGGCATTGTAGAGGGCAAAGGCCTGGTCGTAGGAGCCTACGGCGGCCGCCACCGAGGACATGACGCGCTCAGTCTCGCCCGGGTGGTTCACGTCCACGCCAATGACCATGGTGGAGCGAGTGTTGACTGGCAAGCCGTCCAGCAGCTTCGGCTCGAGGGAGACGTTCTGGCCGCCGGCCTTGCCGTTCACCTTCAGCAGGAGATTGTCGAAGTAGCCGTTCGGGGGTCGGGACACGTTGTCTGCCTTGAAGCACTGGGTGACGATGCCGTAGCGCTGGTCGCAGCAGTGCTTCACCATGGCGTACATCTCGCTGCTGTTCAAAATGTTGTGGCCTAAAAGGAATAAAGATTAAAATAAAATTGTAAACAAAGAGGTAAGACTTACGCATGGGAATGCCCACAAAGATCAACTCGGCGTTGGTCTTCCGTGTGAC
>JAALOO010000455.1_pt1 | contig 36868 bp, 35 predicted proteins | sample 7257641 | NCBI WGS metagenome assembly JAALOO01 (sample SAMN14085613, study PRJNA598686) | mite metagenome | biome: ENVO:01001000; feature: ENVO:01001002; material: ENVO:01001226; isolation source: single female mite from University of Michigan culture on fish food culture... ...
AGAGAGAGAGAGAGAGAGAGAGAGAGAGAGAGAGAGAGAGAGAGAGAGAGAGTTGGCATTGCTGCACTGCCGCCGCTCGGGGTGACTGCTTTGCCTGCTGCCTGCAGCAGACCAGGTAGTAGCTCTCGGCTGGCTCTTTTTCTTTAACTACCACTGCCGACCAAGAAGAAGAAGAAGGAGGCAAAGAAAGAAAGAGGTTCGCAGCGTTTTCAGCCACTGAGGCAGCAGCAGCAGCAGCAGCTTTGACGATGCCCAGAAAGCGATGAAAGAAGAAGAAGTGTTCCGAAGTGCTCCGAGTGAAACCCTAATCTTTTGCTTATGTTCTTTCCCTCCCCCCCCCCTCCTCCCTCCTCTGTGCCCGAAGAGTGCCCCAAAGAAGAGCTCACTGTATGGAGCGGTAAACTTGAGGTGTCAAGTTTCCTACTCCTAGGCAACAGATTTCGATACAATTGCTCTGAAGAAGTGATCGCTGACTGAGTTGTGGTGGTAATCAGAGGAAAACTAAAAAGTGCCTGAACAGAGAGACCCTGATTAGGCGAACATCATCATCATCAGCAGCAGCAGCAGCCTGCTGAGAGCAGAAATGAAAATGCTCAGACAGACTGATCAACATATACAGACACAGACAGACAGAGACTCACAGACTGGCTCATCAACGAGTGACTCTAGTGATGCTGATAGTGTCTGGGCAAAACAGCAGCAAATGCAGGCTCACTTGCTGCTGCTGCTGCTCACTAAAACTGTGTGACTGACTGAACGTTGCTGACTACCAACACCACCAGAAGCGACAGAGAGGATGCGGCGGCTGCTGTGTCGTCGTCGACTCGAAGTCACGTGAAAGAAAGAAGAGGATGTGATGGAGGACGGATGAAGAGGAGACACAGAGAAAGAAAGAGGGGACAACAGAGCACAGAGCAGATCACAACACAACAAACACACACACACACCGACATCAAAGGCGGATTGGGCATCACTGCAAATGAAAAATAGAAAGGGAGAGATTGGATTCGATTGAATTGAAGAGGAAGGGGCTCATCGCACAAGTCAATCATCAATGCGTGCTGATGCTGATCATCATCATCATTGATCGTGCCAGCAGCAGAAGCAGCAGCAACAAAAATGACACAATCTGACGTAATTAAGTTGCTTACATCACACACACACACTAAATCACACACAAGTCAGCTAGGCTCACTTTCAAACCCTAGACAGTTTTGTTCAAAATGAGGTGTACCTACAATTTAAAAGTGGATGATTGGGAGCTGTTGTCTCCGCTGAAAAGTTGCAGCTTTGCTGGTGCTGATCTAAACGATGGCGGCGGCGGCGAAGGAGAGCGGCACTAACTCACTCACTCCCACAACCAACCAGCACTGAAACACACTGAAGAAGAACAGGACGAAGAAGGAGCACTCACTCACTCAAATCAGCACATCGTCTAATGGCGATGTCTGGTGAGTGCACACAAAGTCAGTTTGGAGGGAGAACTAGAGAGAGAGTTTGTTGTGATGGTGCTGTGATGGCGCCAATCCTGGTGTGGGAGCCGAGCAGAGCCGAGCTGAGGAAAGTTGCTGACAACCGAGTAGGCAGACAGGAGACACTACCGATTCAGCAAACACTGGAAGTATTGGTGGAAAAAAAAGATGTTGGATCAGAAGAAGAAGAGGAAGACAAGGAGCTTTGTGCTACGGAGCACAAACGACGGTCAAACAGCAGCTAAATCGGCGACGGTGACTACTACCTCATCATCAGCGGCACTAGCACTGAACTGAAGGAGTGGACAGTGCACTGGAGTGCTGGGGCACCAAAGGGGAAAGACAAAACCGAACCGATGGCATGAGGTACACAGTAGACAGTGTGCATAGAAGAGTAGACCGCACACTTCTTCTGCTTCTTCGCAAGGGACACTTTGGGATTGCTTCAGCTCTTCAGCTCTTCAGCTGCAACACACACACACATTGCGGCCGCTAGAGTGCTAGAGTGCTAGTGCCAGTGCCAGTGTGCACACAACTTCGCACCACTGAGGAGGACCACAAGGAGAGTGAGCGATCGAGTAGAAGACGGCGGTGGCAGCAGCGGCGGCGACGGCGACACACAGCGCACCACTAGCCGACCACACTTTGGGGGATTGTCAGTGTCTGTCTGTGTCTGTGTGGATCCTTTCCTTTCCTCGTTGAGGTGGTAGTAGCAGCAGCAGCGGAAAGGCAGGAAACTCTCTTTCAGCCATCAGCCATCAGCCACAACCAGCACACACTCGCACACCATTTTCCTATCGTAGTCTCTATCGCGACCACTGCGGCGGCGGTGGTGGTAGCAGCACACTGCAGCGGCCTGCTAGGCACTCTGCGCACACCATCGACACACGGCGGCAACGACGTCGTACGGACGATCAGCGACGCCGCCGAAGTCGTCGTCGGAGAGGAGAAAGCAGTCAGAGGACGAGAAGGCAGGAGGAGGAGGAAGAAGAAGAAGAAGAGGGACAAGAAAGTCGCCAAACTCTGTTGCAGTTGCAGAGAGGTAGTGGTTGAAGCAGAAACAGATGAAACAAAGTAGTGTGCCTCAAGAAACAAAAGTGAGATTGCAAGTGGGGCGCTGCTGTAGTAGTCACCGAAGCTGAAGCTGCTGCTGCTGATACTTCCTCCCCCCGACCGACTGACTGACTGAGAGCAACACTGCTGGAAAGGACTGAGAGAGAGAGAGAGAGAGAAGACCAACAACTGCAACTGCAGCAAGTCCAACACTGTCTCTGCTCTGCTCTGTCGCTCTGTGTCGGCATGTGTCGTCTCCCCTCCTCACTTTTGCCGACACTCTGCAGCAGCATGGACGATGTGTTCAATTGCAATTGGCGATTGAGAGAGAGAGGAGAATGGTAGAGAACAACAGCAGCAGCAGCACTACTACTACGATCGGCGACGTTTGCAGTTGACATACACAGACAGCACAGTGCAGTGCACTACCACCACCACGACCATCAGGCGCAGCCTGCTGCTGCTGATTACCCTCTTCTGCAACCTCCAGCGAGGATGGCTGCGATGCTGCAGCAGCAGCAGCAGCAGCCGTCGCAGCGAGAGTGAGTGGACAAAGGGGACAACAGAAAGCAGGAGGGAAAGAAAAAGAGAGAGAGAGGGAACACAGCTGCGCATTTGAAGCACAACCACCAACCAGTGCTGCTGCCGCTGATGATTGTGCACACGATGGTCACTTGAGCTCACACAGCACAGCCAGCACAGCACTCTTTCCCTTGGCGGGAAGAAGAGGGTCAGGCACCCCTTTAGGGCCTCCTCGGATGATCAGATGAGAGCAGTGAGCAGCAGTGCCACCACCACCACCAGTGGAGGAAGTGAGGCCGACGGACAGACAGTGATGATGCACATGCACTGCACATGCTTAGCACAGCTCAGAAGAAGGGAAGTGGGGAATAAGCTTTCGGGACTTTCTGCCATGCGGTCAAGAGAAAGAAAGAGAGGGGACAGTAGTGGCAGAAGCAGACAGTTTTATCGTGGATAAAGGTCTAAAGGGGTACAGAAACGACAGCCATTTCTGCCACCGGTCTCCCCGGTTCTCGCCGGCAAAGACGACAGAGACGGCGGCAATGAAATGCGCAGTGAGGCACTTTTCCATCCAAGAGAAAAAGAGAGAGGGAGAGTAGTTTTCCAGGCAAGCAACAGCCAGCCAGCACTAGCCAACACACACACACACACACACAGGTAATCAGGCGGAAAGGTGTCCTTTGCTAGCAGGCACTGGCAGACACAAGAGCCGGTGGTGGTGGTGGTGGTGGTGGTGGTGGCACCCCCACCATATATCTTTTCAATTGAGCCTCACAGCCACTGCAACAACAGCACAACAGCACAACTACTACTATCAATCAACATCAGCAGCTATTGTGGCGTTGTAGCTCCGCTGTTTTGTGGTCGTCAATGCATCCCTCTCTCAATCCAAAGTCATGGGCGCCATTAGCGGAGAGAGAGAGAGAGGAGTTTGGATAGAAAAAAGACAGCATGAAATGAAAACACAGAGGAGTGAGAGCAAGTGAGAAAGTGAAGACACATTGGCACATTTCTAATCTCCTAATTTTTCTGCTTTATCAGGAACACTGAAGCACTCAAGGCTACAACTGCACACATCAGCAAACTGAAACTTCTGGAGCTAACCTTTAGTGCTAAAGCTTCTTCAGTAGACTAAGGTAGTAGGTCTCAACTTAAGTATCTAAAACAACAGAGATCAAGGGGTAAGGGAAATCAATTGAGCAGGGGCCCAATCATCAGAAGACTCGGCTGCTGTTGCTTTGCCATCTTTTCATCGGTGAGCATTCAGCCCACCGATGAAAACCTGAGCAGTGCTAGTGATGTTGATCAGCAGCACCAGCAGCACACAAAGAAGTGCTGCAGTCCTCTGAGGCTCCTCAGGAAAGCACAGGGTACGCTGACCCCTTCTTCACCACCGCCATCACGTCAATGCCGCGCTTGATGGCGCCTGGTGTATGTGTGTGTGTGTATGTGTGTGGAGGAGCACACCGCCGATGTGCACAGCAGAGAGGCATCATCCTCGTCGTGGAAGCAATGGAATAGCACTGCTGCTGCTGCACTCCTCAGCCACGCCAACAGTGGTGGTGGAGCTGCACTGACTGCTGGCACTGAGTTTATTAGCCCCCAACAGCAGCAGCAGCTTCGAGGCACTCCACTGCAACCACCACCACCACCACGATCAGTGCAATTACGTACGGTCGGTTGCTGCAACAACAGCAACAGCAACGGCGGCGCCAAAACCAGTGCCCCCACCACCACCACAGGACACACCGGTGCTCACTCTTTTTCTCTGAATAACACTGCTGAATGAAGATGAATGAATGAATGGGTGAACAAGCGAATGAATGAGTGACCAGAGTTGGTAAAGTTGGTAACTCTCTCCCTGGTCACTGACCACCACTTTTTTCTGGCGCGGTAAATGTCAACTCTAGTGATGAGCTGCACCAAAAACGAGAGGGGAGTGAACATCACTTTCTGGTAAATTGGGCTGTTAAAAGAAGCTGCTGATGCTGCTGTTGGCAATAAATTCCACACGGCTGTTGCAGCAATCGCCAGTAATTACTTTTAAGTGAGTAGCACTGGTTAAATGGCATTTCATCATCATCTTCTTTCTACTTTTGGACAACAAAACAGGGCAGGATAGTAGTAGGCCTCCATTCATTTTTATTAAACTGACAACTGACTTTTTTCTGCTAAAAAGATGAGTTAATAAATAATGAATTAGAAGTAGAATAGAAAAAAAGAGTAAAGTGCATCTAGTGGTGGTAATGATAAAAGAAAAGTGTGCCAAGCAAAGTTTTTTCAGACCGGCAAATTTTTAAGAGCGCCCTGAATCTCTCATTCTGCACTCGATTCTAATGGGAAAAAGACTTTTTGCTTTGTTTTACTTCTCCTTCTTTTTTTCTAAACTGAGCTAATAGTGCAATAACAAACCAAACCGACAATGTGTGCGTGAGTGTCTTTAGAGTTGATTTTCGTAAAAGAAAATGAACAAAACAAACTCTTCAATTCACGGCAGCACTTCTTTGCCATAAAGTGCAGATAGGAGAACGGCTGCGTAGGTCGATCACCACATACAAACACATTTCACTTGATCAGCAAACAGCACCAGAAAAAAGCAACAAACAGCAGAAAAGCACGATAAGACGGGAAAACAAAGAGCCCGCGACCGGAAATGAAATTTAACTTTCATTATCTATTTTCCAGTTTTTCATTCAGTGCACCATTCCATCAGCACACCATCTGATTGATCTTGGCTAATCGAATGATGAACAACACCAGCCCATCTTTTCGCTGTGTGTTGTTCCGAATTAAGCCTCAGCTTTGATTGCTGCTGCATCCTTCTGCAGAATACAGAATGCAGAATTCAGCTTTACTCAGAATGCTGCTGCTGCTGAAGAGAAGCTCTGTCAGTTTACATTACCATCCAAACACAGTTCAAATATGGATGCAACAGCAGCACACTTTTTTTCACCATTGAACACTTTTTTTGCCTTTTTTCCTTTTACTGCAAAAAAATTAGCTCTTGTTGCTCACTGCTGATTACAAAGATTTTTTTCTCCACAGCAAAGCCAAAGGAATGAGTAAATGAGCAAGGGAAAAAAGGCAAAAAGGGATGAAGTGTTTGCTCCCTGCTGCTGCCGTTGCTAATGATGCCCATAAAAATGTTTTGAGTCCTCACCACCACCATCACCACCACCGGACCGAGTGTATGATTAACCACCTACGAGTCATTTGCCAGAGTCAAAGCCAAGCCAATACACACATGAGCTTACTCTTTATATTTTTTTTGCCTTTTTTCATTCCGAAGAGCCTGTTCTGCCTGATTAACAGTGACGGCAGCGGCAGAGGATTTTTTTCTCGGACACTAATGGACGAGGACTAAATAAAGGAGTTGGCGGTGGTGGTGGTGTACAAGAGGGAGGCGAGCTTAGCGTCACAAGCAAACTGTGCTACTGCTATTGCGATACTTTAACTGTACAGTTAAATGGAAGCGGTTGCTCATTAGAAAGAAAAAACAGTCCTTAGTCGCAGAGTCGTGCAATCGAAAAAAATCGGGACAAAGTGCGCTCTGGGGACTTGTACAGCAGCAGTTGTACGGCGGCTTTGATTTTCCTACTTTCGTTGTTTTTGCAGCACAGTGCAATGATAATGTCAAACTCCGAAAAAAAAGAATACATCATTGAGCTGATCATTAAGAAAAACACTAAACAATACTAAACAAAACCTTATTTGAAATTAACGAAAAAATTAGCCATACTCTAGAAAGGCAACTACTTTAGGACTGCTGCTCCTGCTCACCGAATTGAATTGCAAAACGGTAGTGTGTGTTTCCTCTTTTTTTCAAACCGTGAAAGTCACTGTCAAAGTCTCTCTCCCCTTTCTCATTTTTCTTTTGCTCATTTTCTTCTGCTGCTTTTGCTGCCATCCCTTTCCTGCGTCAATTACCCGTTACACTACTGCTGCTGCTGCTGCAGCCTCTCTCTTTCTCTTTCGTTTGTTGCTGTTGTAGACGAACAGACACAGCGCCAAACACACAAAACGAGAGAAACAGGCAGACAAAACGAAGAGTGAGCAAGAGAAGGCTCAAGCGCACACAAGGCGTGAAAGGCGTACCAAATTGAGTTATGTAACGGATGTTTTAGGAAAGCATGAGGATGTAAAGCAGCAGCAGCAGCAGCAGCAGTAGCAACATTTGCAGAAGAAACTGCAAAACAGTTGCGAATGCATCGTTTGCCTGTGTGTGTGTGAAAAAAACGATTTTTAGTTTCGTTTTAAAGAAATTGATTCACATAACTTTTCTTTTCTAGCATCCAAACGTAGCAGAGGATGCTGCTTTAGCTTTGCTCTAAATAGCGTCATTTCCCTTTCCCCGCTCTTCAATTAAGAAAAAAGCTTTGATTTTGAAATTTAAAAATGGAGGAAAACAATCATCCAATCAATCGGTACAAAGTAATAAAAAAGTAGCAACTGTTGTCTTAGCAACAACAAAAAAAAGATTAAAAAAGAGCACGCGAGTTCCAATTTCAACAACTACCTTAGCTCTTATTGTTCCAGAAAATAAGGAAGCAGAAGCAATATAAACAAGAGAACAAGTACAAAGCATTTGCGCATTATAAAATGAGAGAGAATCCAAACAATAAAAACAGTTGTATTGTGTTGTTTTTTCTGTGTGTTACGGTTACTTCAAAAGCTAATTAAATTACCTCCCTAAACCTTAGTTTAGTGTAGTGCTGTTGTTTCACCTCAGCAAACATCAGCATCAGCAAAAAGAGTAGAAAACATTTGAGCCATTGTGAATTTGTAGTAACACAGGCAGTAAAAGGCTGCCCAAACTCTCTTCAACATGCAAATGCTCTTCTCCTCCTTCTTCTCGTAACGGAAAGGAGCAAAAAAGGGATCGACTGGAGCAACAGTGCATGTAAATGGGTAGGCAAACAATTAGGCAAGTACATCAAGTGCTGCTGCTGATGTTGAGTTGCTGTACCTTTTATAGCAGTGGTGGTAATGGTGAACAACACACACATTACACAGAACACTGCAAAAAGGGAAATGTTGCTGTTGACAGACGAGAGTACAACAGCCAGCTAAAATGGAGAGCAAAAGGAAATGGAGAACAGCACAACTCTGCACTGCTTAACGGTTAACTGAGCTGGAAAATTGAGTCAACTTCTCCTGCCTCTCTCGCAAACTCTAAGGTGATGTGATGCACTCCTCTTAGGCTGGTACAGTGTAAAGGAGATGGCAAGAAGATTACGATTCCAATGAAAGATGGGAGATCAGATCAGATCAGCAGCGTCCGTCGTGTTCGGTCTACCGAAAGGGAAATTATTACTTTGAGTTGTAGTAGCAGAGAAGTAGCTGAAATGATTCAGAATTATTCTCTCAAAAGTCAACTTTTTGATACACCGGAACGGTGAGTGGGAGGAGAGAGAGAAAGTGAGAAAATTGGAAACATCTGTCTGCAAATAATATTTTTGCACCCGAGAATGGCAAATCAGGAAAGAAGAGGAGGAATGACAAAAACCACCTTTTTCAATTTCCTCCATTCGGTCGGTGGTGACAATTCCCTAGAATGTAGGTTACCTGGAAACAGCACAAAGGATAAAAATATTCTTCTCCGAACTCTACTCATTTTTCACCTTACATCACCTTCATCGTCATCATAATCATCATCACCGTCATCATCACCCAACCAGACGTCATTCTCTCATTAAAAAATAGGTGGAGGACAGAAGCCTGCAAAGAGACAATTGGAGCACTGGCAATAAACAATTCGAGGTAACATTAGATGAAAAGAGAAAGAGAGCGAGAGAGAAGGGGAGAAGACAAGTCGGGCACCAATTCTTCTTCCACTACCAAACACAAGCAACAGTAATTGCCATTGCTGGTGCTGCTCATCAGCCTGTCTAATTAAAGCTAATGCAAACACACCAACACACATAGGCAGGCAGGCAGGCAGGCAATCGAAGTGAATGGTAGTGCCTGTGCCAGAGCAGAGCAGGCAATCAGTGGTGAGCATTTCAGCAGTGGTGTGCACTATCGCAAGAGGACCAAACCATATCGTCATCATCAGTCTATGAGCGGCTTTGATTGCAGCAGCAGCCGAGGCTCTGATTCGATTACAAACTACGACCAAAGAGCGATAGATGGTAGGTGATTGATTGTGCCACCAGTGCCACACTGATGATGACGACGATGATGAGCAAGTGTAGCCCAGTGATCGAGGCATCACCACACCACACCACACACACTTGTCAACTTGGCAATTCTGCTGCTCAAGTCAGAGACAAAGGAAGACGACAGGCAGTGCAAATTAATCGACATTGACTTGATGGAGAAAATCTTTGACAAGAGCTGATTCGCGGAAGAGAAAAGGAGGAAAAGGGTAAGGTTAAAAATAGAGAAAAAGCGGCAGTGGAGCTGCGCACTTCTGAGAACCTCATCGAAAAGGATGAAAAAAAGAAAAATGTCCTTGCACTCTTAACAATTGACAATTGACAACTACTTGTGCGTGTGTGTGTCGGTCGCTGATTATAATAAGGGGGTAATTAGAAACAAAAGTAAAACACCAATTGTAATGGCTGCAGATAATAATAAGAGAGAGAAGTGGTGGCTGATACGCCTGAGCTGACATATTGATGATGATGACATTAGCATTGTAAGATAAGTGAGCAAGTGAGTGAGAAAGAGAGAAATAGATTTTAGAGCAATAAATGTAAAATAACTGTAAATAACCGTAACTGATACAGCCAACTTTGCACTTTCTTTGCTCCCTTAGAAGTCCATCCACTGAAACTCCAACTTTAATCTCCCCACTAAAAGGAAACACAAGCAACCCCATAACTCTTCGGTAGGTGACACAATCTCAATCTCAAGTGAAGGAACATCTTTTTCCAGCTTCAACACGGAAGTACAGAAAACATTTAGGGAGATGATTTTCACTACACTGGTCTCTCCTTTCCCGTCTCACCACCGGTGGACTTGACTTTGAGCATCTCTTCTCCTTCTCCTCTTCTTCTCTTGCTCATCCTTTCTCAGAAAGTCTCTCTCTCCTTTTTCTGCCAGTGGCAATCAGCGGCTCTCATCATCTCACACAGACCACTATCGCTAGCGGACATTCAAGTGCAAGCTCATTTACTGTAGCCTGGCTAGCTCTCGGCTTATCATCGGCCTCGCTACACTTCTGTCTTTCCTGAGCAAGCAGCAAGCAAGAGAGCATCGTTTATGCCATCTTCCCTCACCGATTTTGATCCTACAGCAGCGTCCCTAACTCACTTGTGGCAGCAGCCGCAGCAGCCCTCATCATCAGCGTTCAATTTATATTATTACATTGGAAAGCAGCAGCAGCCCTCATCAGCAACAGCAACAGCAAAACTTGGTTCATGAACTGCTGCTGCTGCTAATGAAGCTAATGAAGCTGATGCTCCCCTCCTCATCAACTGAGTGTGTGCAAGGCAACAGTTGTTGCTGGAGTTGTAGTTGCTGTACAGTAGAAACAGTAGATCACATGGTTGCTGCTGCTCCAGTAGATCCACTAATAAAGGCAAAGGAAAGAAAGAAGTAGAAGACGAAGACAGTGCGAGTGCAGTGAAGCAGCAGCAGCAGCATCAGCCAGTCACTCAAAGTATAAAGACTCGCTGGCTGGTGCTCACTCCCTGCCAAGATCAGTAGTAGTGAGTGAGCAAGTGAGCAAGAGAGTGAATTAGGCGCAAGGTCAATGCAAGGAGAGTAAGGAGAGAGAGAGAGAGCTGGAGCAGGAGCACAGGGAGCCCCTACACTACCACCAACAAATGACAACTGTGCAGTGTATTGCACGAGCACAGGCACTACCACCACCACCAGCACCAGTACTCTACATATACGTCTGGTTCACTCTCTCATACGGCACAGCTCAGTCTCTCCTTCTTTCTCCCTGCACCGATATTTAGGTCAACAACACTGGCGCAGTCAGAACCAGTGCCAACACTGCAAACTGCACTACACTTGCCGACACAGCAAAGTCCCCCTTCGCCATTGGTACCACCACCGCCACCGCAAATGATTGGTGTACAACATTTTGTCCAATGAGACAGAAACCTCGTCTCTTTCTCTCTGAACCACCAACATCATCATCAAGATCACCACAAACAGTGAACGAAGAAGAAGAAGAAAAAGAGGAAAAGGGCAAACTCTGTCAATTAGAGTCCTCTGCCTTTTTTTCTACTTCGTCTGATGATGTTGATGCTCTCTAGCTCAGTTGATCAGTGGCAGCAGCAGCGGCGGCAATTAGCAGCAGATCAGAGCAGACAATCTCTAATAGCACCAGCATTATGCTAAATAAATGCTGCCGCTGCTGCTGCCTCTTCTTTGCCTGTTCATTAAACCCTAATCTGCGACAGACAACACAGCGACTAACCAAATTTTGTGTGAGACAGTAAAAGGACGTTCTACAAGAGTGGGAGAGAGAGCGAGAAAGTTGCTTCTTTTTCAGCTCTTGGCAACCAAACGCAGAGTCTAAAGTCTCTGTGAGAAAGAAAAAAGATGGAAGGGAAAAGAGCTCAATTCCTCTTGGCAAATGGAATAAAACGGGAAAACAAATCGCTAACACTAACTGCTGACATTTATTTCAGCGGTTAAAACGGGTTTAAAGTATCAAAAAGTTCCACTAAAATGACATTAAAGTACAAAATGAAACAAATTGACAAGCGTTCCACTTTCCCACTTTCTACATCGTAAATCATCAAATCCCTTTTAAATAATTTACACAAAAATTTCCATCTATTTAAAAATAGCCCGCAAAAAGTAGTACCCTCAGTTTAATCTACTTATCTAACCACTATTTGACAGCTATTTTTAGAGTACATGGCCCTCATCTTTTCAGATCAAACACAAACGCACAGTATTGCGTCGTTTTCCTTGATAACGAAAAAAAGTAGTGCCTAAACAAATAAAGCAAATAAAAATAGCAGCAGCACTTTTTTTAATTAAAAGCCAATTTATCAAATGCCAGGCAATTTAATTGAGATAAATGCAAAAGCACAGGGTTAAAGGCGCACAAAGACGCTGACACGCACACACACACACACTGAGGTTCAAAAGCGACTAGAATATTGAAATTATCGACCTACGGAAACGACAGCTCACAATTTTAAAAACTTCAAAAACGGTATACTTGACAGACAAGTTAGAGGGGGAAAAGGGCAATTAGGCAGACGCTGGTTGGTAGGTGTAATTGACGCAATTGAAGAAGCCCTAGTCACTGAAGTGCAGTACAAAATTCAAAACAGAGTTCAAGTGAAGAAAAGTTTTTACTCAAGTGAAAAGTGCGAGCAGAGTGGGGGATTAAAATGTATCCACACTCACAGTTTTTGGCACTGCAGCAGCAGAGAGTGCCACTTCTCCTCTTGTTGGCGCAATTTTGTCGACGTTGAATCACAATTTACAATTTAATTAAAAATACGGTCGCTGCAGTAGCAATGGCGGTACAATGTCAGTGAAGTGGCGCTAAATCTTGCGACACCTCTCTCTCTCTCTCTCTCTCGCCGAGCAGTATTAGCGCGTTCATTAGCGAATGAGCTACTGCAGCTACTGCTAAATTACCTGGAAAAACTGCGCGGCAACAAAAAGAAATAAAGGTGCACAAAAACACTAGCAGTAAACTTCAGACAAGAGTGTGTGTTCCTTTTTTTGTGCCTTGTAAGAAAGCAAGCAAACACTTCACCTTTGGCGATCATGAAACAGTGCTTTTTCCTAAGTAGTAGCAGAAATGAAGAAAGATTTTCCAGTCCTCTTTTTCCTCTTCACAGCAGTGTTGTCACGTTTGTTCCCGAATCCCTCGTCTCCACTCTGTAATCTCAGTCGCTTCTGGTAGCACCAGTCAGTTTGAGAATGTCTAGTCATCATAATTTTTTGCTTTTTACGCTAGTATACTTTGTATTTTATAAATATAAGCAGCAGCAGCAGAGTATCCCCAACTGATTCAGTAGCAGTGGCACTAAATCTAAAGAGCCAACGTCTTAACGTCTCTCGTCGCTTTTCGAAAGGCGCCAGACGCAATTCAGCAGCTGTACAGTGCTGCTGCTGCTGCTGCTTCTGAAGAGAAGTAGAAGTAAAAGACTGGTGATGCTAGCAAAAAAGTGAAAGAAAAAGAGAAAAACGTCACAGTCGTACAACAGCAGTCGCACTCATTACCACAGCGACAAATGAGAGCTTTGGAGGCTGAAAAGCGCGGCAAAACTGCTATACGCTAGAATTCTCTGCGACAGATTCTCCCTTTTTCTTCTTCTCCTCCTAACTTCTACTGAAATTCAGGAGAAAAGAATAAGAGAATACAAAAAGTAAAGTAAAGCCTTTTCTACCAGCCTGCCACGACGACACAGTTCTCAGCTCTCGGTTGCGGAAGCAATAGCAGCACCGCCACCATAAGAATCGCAATGAATCTTTTACTGCTGCTGCTGCTGCTGCTGCGGTAAGTGCGTTAAGTGCTTCGTTCAATGCGGTGGGAACCGACCGACCAACAAAACTAGAGCTAAAGAGCAGAGAGTATATGGAAATGAAAGAAAATAATAACAAACTGAAGAAGTTGAAGCAAGTGCTGCCGGCAGTGATGATGATGATGATGATGCTCAGCAAATGGTGCTCACTCATTGCCGGTGCTAGTGGTGCTGCGGTGGTGGTGTCAAGTCACAACAAACACAGTGGAAACTCTGCAGAGTTTTTCTCCTTCTCTGTGTACGGCACAGTTCTTGCTGAACGAGCAAGCGAGCCGACTTTGACACAAAACTCGCCGAGTCACAGCGGCAGCAGCAGCAGCAGAACTGAATCCGTGCAGGCAAGCAGCAGACAGCAACGAACAGAAGATAGGCCACCTCGAATTCGGTCAGGAGGTGCTCTCTGTGAGAACGAGGAAAAAGTAGGTTTCCTCGCTAATTAACGTGCAGAACGGAAACACTGCTACACTGTTCCTGCAGCAGCAGCAGCAGGCACACACTCGGAAGAAGGTTGTAAGGCAGAAAAGACAAAGTAAAACATTTCCACTTACGTTTGCAGTTGCTGCTGCTGCTGATGCTTTGCAGCCTCTGACTTGATGATGCTAGTGGCGTTGTTGTTGCTGTTGCCTAGGCCCTTCACTGCCGAGGTTGCTGGGTTTCCCAGACCGCTTCCGCCGTTGTGTAGTGCGGCTCCAGGAGCAGTGGCACTTCCGGCGTTGATGTTGGTGGTGGCTGTGTTGGAGGTAGTGATCCCGCCAACTAGTCCAACTACTCGACCCAGACTCACTGCTGATGATGGTGGCGGCGGGTGAGAGGTCTTGGTGGTGGTGGTGGTAGTGTTGCTGTTGACATGCGGCAGAACGTTCATCGTGGCGGGCGGGGGACGACTAGTGGGGGACACATTGAAGACAGAGTTGAACTTGAACTAGGAGAAGAAGGAGAAACAATTGGAGAAGATTCAAAAGTTGGAGGTAGTCAAGAAGATGATGATGCTGAAAGAGAGGGTGATGATGATAATCGTCGACGATGTGATTAGGTTAGTAGGAAGGTGGACTACAGAAAGACACTGCACTGCACACAAAATGAAGTGGTGGTAGCGGTAAATCACACCGGGAAAACAGGAACCACACACACCGAGGAGAAGACAAACAGACGAAGAAGAAGAATAAATGAAGAAACGGTGTGAGAGGACTCACGGAGGAAAGAGAGAGCTGCTGCTGCACTTGAGCCTGGAGGACAGCACACTGGCGCACTGTCGCAGCCGCCGTTGTTTGCAATGTGGTGTAGTGGAAGCAAATTGGGCGACACAACGAATGGGAAAATGAGAAAAGAGCGAGAGAGAGCAGTGCTAGTGTGACTTGGCGTCAGTGATTAGGCGACTCTACTCTACTCCAGGAGACACTGTGTGTTTGCTATGACTGCAATGCTTGCCAGTGTGTGTGTGTGTGTTGATGATGCCGATGATGATAATGGTAATGCTGATTATATTAATGATGAGGAGTTGGAGTAGAGTAGAGAGGGGAGGGGAGGGAAGAGAAGGAGATGATGGTGACTAGCAAGAGTAGTGCTGGTGCTGCTGAGGATGATGATGATGACTGGTGTCTCTGTCTCCACCAGTAATTAGCGATGCAAATTGACGATGTAGTGGGTGAGTGAGAGCAATGGTAGACAATGGCCGAGTAAGACTGAGAAGAGGAGAGGAGAGGAAAGAGACGACCTTTTTTGGTCACCTACTCCAGATCATGACAGGTGGCATTAATTATAACAGGACGACTGTCGGTGCAGGTGGTGGTGGTGGTGGTGGTGCTGCTGATTCTGAACCAGATTCTGGAAAGAAGAGAGAAACAAGAGCGTTAGTTGGTGATCATTTCTAGAAAAAATTAAAGAAATCGTTCTAAAACTTCAACGGAGATTATCACAACAACAAAGAACAAAAAAGATGATCTTCAGGGTCAAGCCAGCGTGCGCTCTAAAACACATTCACAAAGCAAGTGACGGCCAATTTGAATTTCAGCATGACAGTTTTCCGCGCCACTTAGCCGCATAATTTTGTTTGTTTGTTTTTGCTTACGGCAAATACTTAATTACTGCTACAGAAAAAATGCTTTAATTATGATGATGATGATGACGCATACTGCATCAGCGTTAAAAGGGCAAATAATAATTACCAACAAAAAGCAGTTTAGAAGCGACAGTTGGCTTATATCACACAGGTCGGAAGCGACTGTGATAGCTAAAAAGCCTGGACAGTCTTTTAGCAATTACCATTTGTCATCTTGTCGCCTAGCGATGACTTCTTTAATGAATTTCATAAAAACTCAAATGCTGACAATTTTTCAATTGTTTTTTAAAAAACAAAAACTCTTGAAATTGAAGATTCCTCAAATTGAGAACAAAAGTGGCACAAGTTGTCACTCACTGTTTACCTAAAAACTGCTGTTGCTGTTGATCACATCATAATTGATCGGCGTGTAAGCTTTATCGACAAATAACACACACACATACACAGCAGTTGATAACACAGACAGCCCACTGGCACAGTACCCTTGAGAAGGAAGACTTGCCGCCAAGTCTTGTCAATTGTTTTGCATTGTTGTTGGCGGTTGCTGTCTCTTCTCTCTTTTTATGTTTCTCTTTTTGACTGCCTACATACCTGCCTGTCTATCTCGTCTACGCTGGTTCAAACACCTGATTCAAGTTGGCAAACACAATTGACAAACTGACTGACTGACTGACTGACTCACCGGTACAGGTACACTATTCAAACGGTTGGCAGAAACACCAAATACACAGGACTATTAATTAACCTCAATCAATGATCTTCTCGGCAGTAGTTTTCTGTTGCTGTTTTTATATTAGACAAATTGACTAATTGTTGACGACTGCTAATTTGTCTTTTTGTCTTTCCTCCACCTAAGTTACACAACTTACAAAACCTTTATTTCACTTGTCATGACGCTCAATATTGCAAACTTGCTTTTTACATTAAAGCAAAAAACATTGCTGTAAAGTGTCTTTATTTTAAAAGCAGCAAAAACAGCAGCAACAGAAAACAGCAGTTCAACGACTTCAATTAAAAATATGAGATAGAAATAAAAATGCACTTTTCTAAAAACCACTTTTTATTGACAGAAATTTTTTAAAAAATGGTTTTAAAAAATTTTCATAAAAAATACAATTTTAGCAAATAAAAACTATTATAAAACATTTTTTTAAAAAGTACAAATAACAGTTTTCATACTTCTATCATTTACAATTGCTGCGCAGAGAAGGAAACTTTTTAATACTTGAGAAGCAAAATCTAATACCATGCAGTTAAAAAAAGCAATAAAAAACTGTATTGATTTGCACTCAATAGCATTGCCAACAATGCGGTGACATTTACCGTTAGCATTGCCGCATTCCTTTTTAATTAAAAGTTAAGTGCAATTTTAAAACACTAATAGTTGATGGCAAATTAATTTACTCAACACACACACAAAGGAACACACACATACACATTACAACCGAACATTAATTTCACATTAATTTTAGCTTTTCAGTCAACTTAACCAATTTATTGCCGAAAAAACAAAACAAAAAAGTTTTTATTGTTTTTCAAAAAACTAATATTTGCACTGGTACATTTTACATTACCTAATGTTGGCAGAAAGCCAAACAGAGGCCAACTCACTTATCTAGCTACCTGCAAAATTTCAATTACAGTAGTTTTTTCCTTTTTATTTTCACAAAGCAAAGGACAGAAAAAGTGCAGCAAAAACAATAAAAAATCAATCGTCAACCAAATTCGAACCTAACTCGACCTGACATTCTGTTCACTTTGATTTGGCTGATTTAGCTTGATATCTTATTGCCGATTTCTTGCAGTTGTTGTTTGCTTTGTTGATCTTTCCAGTTGTCATCGTCCACTTCTTTCTTTTCTTCTTTTCCTCCTCTCATCGCACATCATCAATTTGTCTTTGCTGTTGTTTTCAGCTCAGGAAAAAACTTTTCCCGTGAAACAAATCCGCTGGTAATCAATTGACTTTGAAAGCTGCTGTTGTTGCTTTCAATAAGTGAGTGCAGGAATACGCTGTAAACGCTAGCAATAACAGCAACAGCAGCAGCAATCAAGTTGAATAACTTCTGAGCTTATATACATGGACTTTTCGTCTCTACTGTTCTTAGGTGGTCAATCTAGTTAGCAAGCAATGTCCACACTTGCACAACAGAGCAATCATCATCATCATCAACTACAGCTTGATAATATAATTCTGTTGTAGTAGATTCCGAGAAAACCAAACAGAACAATCCAGTTTGGTAATAGGATTCGACACACATTCACATTCATTGACGGAACATGGTGAAACATTCTGTGGAAAAAAAAGAAAGGAAAAAGTACAAAAAATAGTCTGAAAATAAAGCAGAAAACAGCCTTGTAACCAGATAATTTCTTTCCTGCTGTTGCTGCTAAAAGACAAGCATTTGATTAACAAGAAAATATGGTTTCTATTCTTCTCATATTGAAAATGTTCTCTTTATTATTTGGGTTGTTATTGTCCATATCCGATTTCTGATACAATGTTATTTTGCAACAAAAAAGCTGAATATGAGCACAAATTAACCTAATTAATTTCAAGCAAACAACGATGCTATGGTGGGTTTCATAGGCAATAAAATGAAAAGAAGGGTAAAGGCAATATGATAGCACTAAATTGACCAATTTCTCAATTCTTTTTACTTTATTTTTTTAACTTCCGATTCATCATTATCTAATTTTTATAAAAATCTAAGCAGCAAAATTTTCAGAATCAGAAAAGCAAACGGCAATAATTGCTGTGTTTATTGTTGTTGTTATTGAAAAATGAGCGTTTTCTAGGTAGTTTTGTGTTATTAGAATTTTCATTAGAACTAATTGCTACTAGCAAATCAGCGTCAACATTTTGAACGTAATGAAATATTTAGCAAAACTTGTTGTCAGAAAACAAAATGTCAACTAATCAGAAACAGCAGCAGCAATTAAAATGTCTTTAATAATTAAAAGCAAACTAAAGCAAACTAAATGTTTAACTTTTGCTTCGGATGAGCAACTTTAACTTTTTTAAGTAAACTTTACCAAAAGAAAAAATCTTAAAACGTTAAGGAAATAAAAAAAGTCTCGCTAATAGCTGTCAACTTTGCAATTAAGAAATTATACACAGTCAAACAAAAAAGTGATAGTTCTCTCCAATTTGTTTCTGCCAACACTTTTTTTCAAAACATTGTTACAAATAAGATTTTTAAATGAAAAAAACTCATACTTTTTCACAGACAACACTGCAAAGGAGAACAGCTAATAAAACAAAAGCTAAGCACTTGGCACTGTTAACATTGGCTGAGAAGTAGAAACTAACTGCCCAGTAGGGAAGAACAATGCCGATAATTATCTGCTCATTAATAATTACCATCTGAAGAAGTAAAAAGAAAAGAAAGGAAGGAAAAGAAAGAGTTCATAAATCTCAATTAATTGCAGCACTAAGTTGGTTAATCAGTTATATTGTGCTGGCCATCTTCCCATTAGAGGCGCACTTTCTCCCATTGTCAATCCTTTACCAACAACTGAAGCTCATTATTACTTTGCCGCTGCTGTCGTTTCTGCAACAACTATTATTGGTGCAGTGAAAAACGGCAATCTTGAAAAGAAGACGGCAGACAGTTGTTTACGTAAGAAGAAAGAGAAAAAGTGAAACGAGAAAACAATCAAGAAGAAAATGAGAAAAGAAAAAAAAAGAAGAAGAAGCCAAACACAGGCACAATTGATTGGCGATTAATTAAATTCTTCTCTACACAAAATCACAATGTGTTGATGAAAGCAGAAAAATAAAAAAGGAGACTAAAATTCTACTACTCAACTCTGTTGATTTTTTTTAGGAAAAAAAGTGCTGGGCAAAATGCTGACTACCCTACGGCAGCTCACTGACTGGTTGGGAAAAAACGGGTATCTCTCTCAAGAAACTGGTATTGCAACGGCAGTAGTGCCAATGAGCGCACTGCAATTACAACTTTTGCCCAGCGCGAACTAATCCCAAAGAATTAATAACCGAATGGCAGGCAAGAGTTGTTATCAGCTGCTGCTGGACAATTGCGCAATTTGTGCGGCCAGCAGTTTGTGTGTAATTGACTGCTCACGACCAAAAGGAAAGTCAGAGAGTCAAGCCAGGCCATTGCACGGCCACTTGATATTTCACTCACGGTGCAGTGCAGCTCAACGTTCAGGCACTTGAGCGGCCGGCAACGGCGACGCCGGTGCAATGAAGGTGAGCTGCAGCTTTTTGTTTTTCCTTCTTATACTCCTTTTTTATTATCATGAGCGCATTTTCCTCTTTTCATTTACAGACAGTGAGAGAGGCAGATTATCATTACCATTTATAAATGTTGCTGTTGTGCTTCTCTGTTATTAGTGCTCTCTCTTTTTCTCTCTCGGCGCAATTTGAATTCGTTAGCAGTGGCAATGGCGCCGAGTGAGTGAATGAAGTTCAGCACCGGGCCTCAAGTCTGTGAAAGTGAAGTGAGAGGCACTAGCTGAGTGATTAGCTGTTGGTGCTCTTGTGCCCGGACAGTTGAAAAACAGAAAGAAAAGAAAGAGCTGTTATGACCGGTGAGGTGGTGGTGGGTGGAACACGGCTGCCATTACCGACACTACACTTCCACCTTTTTCCCCATCAGCAAAATATGAAACAGATAGATGAAGGGATAAACATAAAGAGTGCACAAACGGTACGCACACAACGAGCAGAGATGTAAATGATTTTTCAAGTTTGGCACACAAGTGCATGGCAAGAAGTGTCCGGTGAGTGACCCTTCTTTAGCAGTATCTTTTTTTCTTTCCCAACAAACAAACCATGTGACACTGTGATTTTTTTCTTTTCACCTGCTAGTAAAATGTCAACAACGTAAGCAGAAAATGTGAGCTTTCAACAAAACAAGGTAGCACTTTTTGAAAATAGATTTTCAACCTGAATTATTTGTACTGTTTTCTTGCCAATAAAAACAAGGTAAAAAATTCTACTTTTTTAGTTAGAGTGATCTTTATGCAGTTTTTTGTGTATTTGTAATAAAAACTGAATTTGTACACAAGCCTACTTTCATTCTAAAACATTCTCAGGATAAATTTCTTTTATTATCATTTGATGATAACGTCTATTTATAACTGCGCAAAAGAGAATCGATGTTTTATACACTTCTGATCATCAACATCATCATTAATAATAATAGGCAACCAATATTCTTTACATTCTTTTTTGTTTGAAATATTTATTGACTCTAACAGACATAAACGAAATTTTTTCTACAATAACTAATGATATAATACGTTGTAAACGGAAGAAAAATTTGAGATAGAGTAAGAAAGAAAGATGAAGTTGAAACCTATCAAGTTGAAAATATGATCCATTTTTGGCTAGAGTTTCAGTTTTGTGTGTCGAGCAATGAAATGTGTGGAAAAAAGAAAGTTTCCGACCGGTAATTGAAGATTCCGGATAAATGCAGAAAAAAATGATTGGTTAAAAATGTTTTTAATGTTTTGATTAAAAATTGATGAAAAAACTTTGCAATTTGATCAATTTAAAAAGTTAAAACATTAAAAACAAAGCAAATTTTAAGTTTTTGCAAGATTTTTCTAGAAGTATGCAAAAATCAGTGTGCCAAAAGATTTCCCAAGAATGGCAGATCACAAAAGGCAATTTTAAAGTTGACTGAACCTTTCAAGTTGACTTACAAATTTTCACTACTGCTCAAAACAAAATTTAAAATTAAAATTCAAAAGAAAGTACTACTAAATTTACATTAATTTACATGTTTTCTAGCGAATACAAAAAAAACAAAACAGAATAGAGCAAAAACAGAATAATATTATTTTACTGTAGTTTTTTCCAGCTAAATACAACAAAATACTGAAAAACCTACTGACAGTCAAATCTTTTAGCTTGAAAATCTGCAACAGTTTTTAAGCAATCTTTAAATACTCGGCTAATCTCCAGTGCTGCTGCTGCTGTAATCTCGTCACATTTATTCCCAACTTCTTTTTTTGTAGTAAAACACACACAAAATTCACTGGCACACTGAAAAGTAGTGCCAATGTCAGCAGTGCTGTTGCAACGGAAAAAGAAAGTAAAAAACGAAAGCAGCAGGAAAATGCACTGCTAATGATCGAGTAAAAGAGAGGAAGACGGGAGAAAAAGGTTGCTGAAAAGAAAATTCAAACAACAGGAGGAAAAGGAAAGAAGGGAAAAGTAGCTACAGGCACTGTTGACTGCTGCAGCTGAAATCCTATTATAAAAATTGGACGATGAGAAGAGAAGGATGGAGCACAAAAAGTGATGCGATGCCGCAAAGTGGTGGTTAAGTAGAAAAGAGAAAAAAGAAAATGGCTACTCAAGTCAAGATCAAGATGAAGTGAGGCGATGGGCACACAATGATAATAATAATGTTTAAAAAGGGCAAAGTAGAAAGAGTAACTGCACAATTGCAACAACAAACACCAGATCGTTTAGTTCTGCTTTAAACTCATCTTTTTTAGCATTTTTGCTGTCTAATTATGTGGTTGAGATTTTTCATTGATTGATCATTTTACAAAGGTTAATCGTGATTTATTGGTCAACCAAAATTGCACTCAAAATGCTCTTTTCTAGACAGCACAGTAAACTAATTTTTTTTATAAAAAAAGTTATGTTTGAGCACTGGTTTTTTCAAGTGATAATTGTTGCTGTATTATTACCCTCTCTTGTTAAAAACAAAAGAAGAAAAGTCGTAAACAAATAGGCGCACTAACAAAATTTGAAATTCAAACATCGTTGTCGACATCAGCTGCATCATCTGCCGCCGTAGTTGCTCATGTAAGCCAAAAATCGCCAAATTAAAATTGCCAAGATAACTTCGATAAAGTGGAAAAAGGCGGAGCATTTTCTGCAGTATTGCGCCATAATATTTTTACAACTGCTGTTTGCGCCCCTTTTTTGCGAATAAATTTACATGTATTTAATTAAAAAGCAATGTAAAGCAAAGCAGCTTTTTTAAGATGTTTGTCTTTCTGTCTGCCTTTTAGGCGTCAAGTGAATTATTTTCGTTTAAATCTTTGCCTGTGAATTTGCTTACATTTACACCCCGCACTAATGCTGTAATTGCTGGCAGTCTACTTTTTAACTTGCAAGAGAAAACTTGACAACATTTTTTTATTAATCTTGCGGAAATAAATTTGTCATTTTTTTCAGCTTTTTTTAAAACTTGAAAACGGGAAGGCAATTCTGTTGCAACCGTCAAACGGTTTGCAAAAGAAAAAGCGCAATTAGAAAAAACCCCCGTCATAATTCTATCAAAAAAACCACTCTGTCAACTGTGAAACTTACGGGTAATCTCATCACTCATCCACCGCACCGCACATTTTTAAATCTTTTTATTCTGTGTTTTAAAATGTTTATAATCCTATTTATTCACCGCTGCCAACGCCACAAGAAAGTGCATACAAATTATGATAACCACCACCACCACCACTAAAGGCGATTACTTGAGCAGAAGCACTAACCATCAGCATTGTCTTTACCTTTTCTTTTTTTTCTACTTTAACCGTAACTTTAATCTCCTGAATTGGCTCAAGAATTTGCACCGGGAAGAGGAAGCACTTGTGTGTATCTTCTGTGTGCCAGTGGCCTAATCTAAAGACCAAGGTTGACTGACTGTCTTTTCTTCTTCCTTCTTAAAAAAAACTTTAAAAAGTACTCTACTGGGTACAACAGGTAGCAAAAGGGTCTGTCCTTCCTCAAACAACTTTTTTTCGAGAGTAGAAAAAAGAGGGGAGAAGCATGACATTGGCGGAAAAACTAACAGACAAGCAGTGTCTAAATGTCAAATGGACATCAAAGGCGAAAAAGAGGTCACTGCGACACGGTTTTCTCTTGGTCAGGCGTGTAAATGTCATCTGAAGACGTGGGTGCTGCTGCTGCTGAAAGGGATGCAAATGTGTTCTTGTGTGTGTGATTGCCATGAGACAGCCACTGAAAGGAAGACAGACAGCCACAGACAGACCGGAGACATTCTTGATTGCAATAACTCATCATAATGGCAAGGAACTATGCTTTAATTGAGCTAGAAGAGACGGTGTTCAGGAGACAGGTAGTGTGCTTTTTCTCTTCCATTGCCTAGGTGCAAAGGATTCGGGGTGGGTTGAACAGGCAGAAACGGGGAAACGCTTTAGTTCAACGAAGCAGAAGCGACTGACTGACTGACTTGGTAGTGCCACCACCACCACAATGACCGCATCTCACAATTAAGACTTCAAATCAACAGCAAAAATCGTAACAAACAAAAGAAAAAAGAAAAAAGGAGATGAAAGAAATGAAAAAGAAAGACAAAGCAGTAGAAAAAAAATGAATGAAAGAAAAAATTCCACCGATAGCGCATTGAAGTGCACCGATGCTGCCCATTCAGTCATTTGTTCACCGGAGGACGAAGCAGAGCAGAACACACCGAGCTGTTGAAAACCGCTAGCTACTGCTGATAATGAAGAAAAGAAGGAAAAAGAAGAAGGTGGCCAGATGTGCCAAGAAAGAGAAAAAAAGAAAGGGATGAGGATCAGACAAAAGGAGGTGCTCTCTGCCAGTGACACACAATATATTCGGTGACGGCAAGCAGGCAGAAAGGCAGGAAAGAAAGCAACCATGACCCTCTCTTTTTTTAAATTTGGCAGTGCCAATGTAGGCAGCGCATTCCAGCACAGCACAACTGTTGCCTCCATCGCTTCCAACCCTTTCAATCCCAATTACACATTTTTCCCGGCTTTCTTTCCTCTTTTCTCCCTCTCTCTCATTCATTTCCGTTAGCCAGCCACTTTAACAGCGCAAACTACGCTTCAACGGTGGCTGTCCGGGCAACGAAGCAGAGACAGCAGCAACAGCAGCCGCATTAACTTCTCCCGAGTTCGATAAGCATCGCTCAACTTCCTCAACTTGTCGTCATCGGCTGCATCAGAGCAGGCAGGCTGAACATCGTTGTCAACCTCATTTGTGCAGTCGGAAAGGAAAGCTGCTGCTCAGTGTCACTGTCTGCCTTCCCCTGGCCATCACTACTGCCTCATTAAACCCCTTTTCAGAAGAGAGAAAAAGCAAAAATTACTGCTGTCTACTGCTGTATCCGCTGAGAGAAAAGAGCTAAAGGAGCCTCTTACGATTTATTGCCTGGCAGACAGCAGCAACAGACAACGCCAGTCTGAACACAATTAGAGAGTGGTGGTGGTGGTCAGTGGCAGCAGCAAGGTGGACAATGGTCAAATAAATGCGAGTGAAAGAGACACAGTGTGTCGAGAAGGAGCTGTGCAAAAGAGAAAAAGCAAAAGGGAAAGGTAAAAGTGTGAGCAGTGACAATGAAGAAAGTGTGCGTTCAATTAGCAGAAGGGAAAAGAGTTGTCGAGCGTCGCCGTGAACTAGAAAGAGAAAAAGAGAAAAACAAGAGAGGACACTTCACTTAACATTTGTCACTTGTCTGCTGATACTGTCTTTTTCTTCTTCCTCTACCTTTAAAGAGACAGCCTAGAACTTGGGTTGTAAAAGCTGCTTAGTCTTAACTGCCTCCTCCTTAGACCATATGGTAAAAAGAAAGTCCCCAAATCCCCGAGCTCGGGCCTCAAGCTGACTCATTAGCTCCCTTCCATTCGCGTGGAAGAACGAAAAGTGAAATCATCAAACGGGCCTGAAACGTAGTAGTAGTGAGTCATTGCGTTTGCAAAGGTAAACTTCCTCGTCTTTGAAACATAGGCAGGCAGCAGCAATGTGCTTTCGGCGACCACCGATAACACTGCCAACAGCAGCAGTAAAGATTAGCACGGTCGGGCTAGTGTGTGTGTCTCTGCCGAAAAAAAAATTGAGAGAGGGAAGAAAAGTGCAAATGGAGAACTGCTGTTGCACTTGAGCAGACGACGATAATGATTGCTGCAGGCACAGGGGCCCAAGTGCTGCTGCTGCTGAAAAAGTGCGGTCTAGTGCTGACAATAGACTGAGAGGAAAAAGGACAAAGCCGCCACCGCCGCTGCCGGACTCGGACCTGACAAAAATGGAAAAAATGATTTAGGGCTTTAAAATGAAGAGTGCTGCTGCTGTTGCTGCTGCTACCGAGACCATCCGAGAGCATCTGGCCCAGCTTTACTGCTTTCAAATAGTCAACAAAGATCGGCAAAAGAATAAAAAAATGGAAAAGGAAACCTTCAAACTACCTGTGAAGAGCAACAAAAGAGAAGAAGATTAAATCCCTTCTCCTTTGGTCCTCCGGTCTGATCAGAACAGCTTGATCTCTGATCTTTTCCAGGCAGATCTTTCCCACTCACTTGCTCACTTATCTTCAAAAAGCTTAAAAAATAATAATATAACATAAAGATCAGTTATCGTTAGCAGCACAATGTGTGTGTGTGTGTGTGTGCATAGTGCACGCCATTTCATTAACATCTGTAGTACTGCTCAAGAAGAAAAGGAAAATTGTCGTGTAAGGAGGAGGAGGCACACGATGAGAGCGAGATCACTTAATTGATTATTCAAAACGGTGTGAGAATATGCAATGAGCATGAAACGGTGTGGTGGTGTCAGTCAGTCACTTTGAAGGGACTAGAAGGAGATTTCAATTACCTGATGGTAAAGGTTACAAAGCGACTCAAAGATCACCAAGAGATTTCATGCAAGCAGATCAGTAAAGCACTTACTACATTTTTTTTGTTTCATGCAAAACAGCAGCAGCAGCAGCTTTAGCCGTTTTATATTTAAAAGTTAGTTAGCAGTGGTGTGCAATCGATGTGGTGGTGGTAGTTAAAAATCTAGATGGAAGGCGACGTTAAAAGAAGTCCTGTTAAGGAGAGCCATTTTTAAGGGAAAGTTGGCTTCCCTGCGCAATGCATTTGTACAGCAAAATGGTCATTTTTTCGGTACACATTTCTCAGCAACAAAACATCGGATTAAGATGCTGTAAAAAACACAATGTAGATGAGGATGTAATCTTCATTTTAGTCAATCGCAAAAAAATTTAAAAAATTTTCTTGCATGATTTTTTGACTGTCAAATGCTTTGTTTTTTAAAAACTTGATTATCATTTAAAATAATATTGTTCAACTTATTTTGCAATCGACTAAAATAAAGATTACATCCTCATCAACATTTTGCTTTTTACAGCATCTTAATCCGATATGTGGTTGCTGAGAAATGTGTACCGAAAAAATGATTTTTTGCAGTACAAATGTATTGCGCAGGGAAGCCAACTTTCCCTCAAAAATGGCTCCCCTTAAGTAACAGCAACTCCTTCTTTTTCAATTAGTCGGTAATCAACTTTTTTCAAAAGTCAACTAACAGCAAAAAGAGCGCCAAAACAAATAAAGTGGTGCTGTTTCATCAAAAAGACACACACATAAAACAGGCGCATAAAATGTAAATGATCGTAATGATGGTCAAAACACACACTTTTTTATAAAAAAGTGTTCCAACAACAACAACAACAATAACCTTACTTTCACAACAAAAAAATCTCATCAGAAAGAAAAAAACGATGTGAAACAAACTAAAATGTCAAATAGCGCGTAAAGTGCGTGGCAATAATCGGAGAAAAAAATCAGCCAAAACACACAAATACACAGTCAAACTGTCAAATTGTCGGCACAGCCATCAAAACCGTCCTCTTCTTCTTCTTCTCCATAAAAAAACACGCTGGTGTGTCAAAACGCTGAATATTTCTTCTCATCTTGGCACTTCCTTTCCAGCAGCACTTCTTTCCAATACAAATTTCCATAGAGCACACAGAGAGAAACAGCCGTGCTGCAGCCACGACTACAGCAGCAATAACAGCAGTCACACATGTCACTCACCTCTCTTTTTCACTGAAATGCAATGGCAACAGGTAACAACACTCCGAGCCGGCGGTGACGTGCTTCAGACGAGACGATCTCTCTTTCTCTCTTTCGTTTGCTCGCTCTTGACGATCCCTCGCTCTTGGCAACGGTCCCCTTAGAAGCAGCAGCAACAACAGCAGCAAAGAGGGAGAAATAATACGTCAAAGACAATTTGCGAATTTGTGCTTTCTTGTCACTCAATAGGCAATCTGACTGGCTAGCTGACTGTGTGCGTCTGTGTGGTTTCAAACAGTTCAAGATTTGGCAGATGCAAACACTTTTGGTACCTGATGTGTGTGTGTTTGGGAAAGAGGCACCTTTTATTTTTTCACCTGGTCAGCAGCTTCTTTACCTTCCAACTTTGTCCCCTCTCTATTTTTTTGGTGTTTAACTTTTTGAGAGCATTTTTCCTTCAAATTGGTGACACTAAAGAGAGCAGCAGCAGCAGCAGCATCGTGCACAAATTGGGCGCCAATTTGCCTTTACCTTTACAGTGCAGAGCACCTCCAGAACATACCATTTGCCAAAAGGTGTTTGACAAATGGTCACGGCAAATTGTCTTTTTTTGTTCTTTACCTTTTCTTACCTAACTACCTTCTCAAGACTTTTAATAAAGTAAATGAACGACTTAGCAGTTTTTGGCTGCTGCTGCTGCTGTTGCTGGCACACTAATCGGCGTCGTGCCTAATGGCCGCCAGTCATTTACCCATTTGCTGAACAGTTGTTAGCTGTGAGCAGCAGCTGTGGTACTACAAGAACAGCCATAACCACCGTCACCGTCATCATCATCATCATCAGAGTGCCATCAACAAATAATCAACACACTCGTACAAACTCACACACACACACACACACTTTAGACACTTCAGCACTGATTGAGCAGTGTCTGGCACAGTCAAACAGAGCAAAGAGTCGCGTCTCAATCGATGCACAAACGGAGAGAGAAAAAATACAAGACAAAGACGGCAGATAGAAAAATCGAAGTTCAAGTTTGACGGATCGTGAGAAGAGCGAGGGAGAGAGAGCAGTGAGCACATTTAGCAGGAAAACAACATCAGCAACCGCTATCGATCTTTATCAGGCAAATTTTCTTTTCAATAATAAATTGCGCTCTGTGTTCACAACAGCAGCTCTGATCTGATCACTAGCTTGTTTATCTTTTTTCTTTTCTTTTTCAGATCTCAACTATTGCCATTTGCACTTCAATTGTTCAATGATCAGTGAGCGGGAAAAGGAGATGAGATGGGAAGCAAAAAAAGAAGAAAAGTGAAATAAACAAGTCGTGAAGAAAAAAGCATCATAAATTTTGAGCATCCTTTCCTTCCTTCCTTTCTTCCCCTTCTTCTCCTCCCATAGATTTATCTTCATCTTAGCACAACAACCAAATTCAATAAATGCCAAATTACTGCCCCTATTTGGAACTGCCACCATCATTTGTACAAATGCTGCTGCTCTAGTCACTCTAAATAAACAGACCAACTGACCTCATTCTTGAGCGCTCATGAAAAAAATGAAACCCCGTCCAACAGCTCTGTTCCGAAGAATATTTTGCTGTTGTCGTCCACTTGAAAGGTTTCCCAGCGTCCGGCGACTGGCGCTGATCCACAAACCCATTGAAGCGTACCAGCGGCAGTGCAATGCTGTACAGCAGAAAAAATCTGCTGTACAGGACAGAAAAAATGTAAGCACAAAGAATACACCGAATACACCAGAGGCAACATTCCCAATTTTTGTTCCCGTTCCTGTCCCCTATTTATTCTAGATAAATTCAATATGTGGCACTAGGCCTGCTGCTGACACCGGTGTGCACAATAATAATCGAGCACTAAATACATTAATATTGCTCGTCGAAGCACCAGCTCACGTACATAGAAAACTGGTGCTGGTGATTCACTGACCAAACTCTTGATAAAGACTACACCAAAAGACTCTTGTGCAAAAACCGAACCAAACAGCAGAAAAAACAACAGCAAAAACAGCAATGCCTGCTAATGGACATATTAAGTATTTAGATAGATCTGCTGCTGCGGTTACTTCTCTACTCTCAGTTGATTAGACTCAGCGGTTGTTTGTGTTTGCTGGAGATCTATTTAGAGTCCAGTCACTAGCTGAGCAGAGCAAAGCACTGAATGCACCAACTTTTGCTGTACAACTTCCACTGCTAAAAGCCAAAGTCAAAGTTTACGAAACTGAAGTGCTAGAAATTGTGCCTGTGTGTGTGTGTGTGCCCATGTGAACACTACGCTCGTCAGCTGCAGTGGCAACAGCAGCAGAAAACAACAGTCTGTGGAAGAAAAATGAGAAAAGCGAGTAGCCCTACTACTCATTAACGACCACCACTGCTCTAATGAAAGGCCTCATTGGATGATTGTTAGTGGGGAGGCTGGCTGCCTCCTCATCAGATGTCATTAGATGTCAAGCTGCTGCCGCTGCCTCTTTGCATAGAGAACTTGTGTGCCCAATGCACACAATCACACTGTTTCAAACTCACACTCACATCATATAATGATTATTATGTTAATCCAATTTTCCGTTTAATTAGCTGCTGCTGCTGCTGTTCACCAGCACAGAACGAAGTGCAATTGAGCGGACGACAAACGTCAGGAGCTCACGGCGGCAGCAGCAGCAAGTGAATGGATTGGCCAACAACGTTGACACTACTGCTGTTGTCAACTTTTTTTGAGAACAATGTCTCTTTTTGGCTGAGCATAATGAAATGAAAGCAAAAAAGGGAAAAAGGGAAAATTGGTGAAAGGATTCAAGGCGGCAATGACCAACTACTGATTGATTTTTTTAGAAGAATAGAAACAAACTCTAATTGTGAAAACAGATTACAAAACTACAAAAAAATTATTTTAATTTTTTATTTCTTGCGTTAGGCTGTACAAAAAGCTATTCTCAATTTTAATTGAAAAAATTCGGTGCAGGGTACACTAAAAAAAGTTCTGCACCGAGTCTGTCGTAATCTGTTTTCCTTTCTTATAAATGTCAAATCTAACTTTCTCGTTGACTATAAATTAAACGTTTTAGAAGAGAAAGAAAAAACGAAACAAAAAGAAAAGTGCCAAACCACTAACTAGCAGCAGCAGCAGAGTCAACTAATTAAGGGCACGCAAAGAAAGAGGAGGAGGAGGAGGAGGAAAAGAAAACTTGACAAAAAATGGTGGTGGTGGTCATTTGGCGAGCAAAGCACACACACACACACACAACAACAGCTATCATCGACATCGGACACACATACACCAAATAACCGACAACGGTTTGCGGTCGTCGACGTTGTCGCTGTCGTTCTCGTCGTACAGTACAGTGCCATGTTAGCTGTACCAGAGACGACCATTTAGGCTGCTGCTGCTGCTGCTGCTGCTGACCACTGCTCTCAAATCGACGCTCTCATTCTGCTGGTGCTGCCGTTCACTTGCGGTCGACGGCAGCGGCAGCGGTGGCAATAAATTTGACGTCAAAGGCCTCTCTTCTTCGGTTCGCAGGAGTGCCACCAGCCAGCTATCTCTGCCCAACTAACTGCTGCTGAACCTATCTAGATGGCCTGCTGTACAAAGCTGAACTGCCGCCAAAGTTGCTGTGCTATCTAGCTTAGCCGTTAAACCATCAGAAGCAGCAGCTTTATCTTTAGCCGAGTTTTTTCCTCCCCTTTCTAGTACTCACTGACAAAAAATAATACCATCAAAAGAAGTTCAAAAAATGAAGTAAGCAGTATTCCCCGATGGACTTTTAGCAGCAGTGTGTGTGCTCCTGTGATATTCGTTGTCTGAACAGAAAAAAGAGCAGTTCACTGCGTTTTTTTTGTTTTAAAAAACCGTACAATTTCAGTGTACGGCAGCAGAAACAAAAAACTACGCAAGTCATTTCGGTGTGTTCAAATGCTGATGATCCTCACAGAGTATGTTTTAGCAAAAAATATTTCTTCAGCAGCAGCAGTTTCTTCTTCCTCCCTCCTCCTTTTCCTTCTTTTTCCCTCTTTTTCCCTCATCGCTTATCATCGCATCTAGTCAGTCAGTCAGAGAAACAGACAGTTGGCAAGCAGGCAGGCAGGCAGACTACACGTACCGCAACTCGTTTGTCGGTGAAGAAGAAGAGGCAACAGCAGCAGCAGCAGCAGCAGCCAAAACAGCAGTCGCAGCTGACCAAAAGCCGCTGGTTGTGGTGGAAAAACGCTCGCTCTCTCGTTTTCTACTTCAACGATAGCTTCGGATAAAAATCGTTCTGGTGGTGGTGGTAGCAGTTCCACTACTTTTTTTCTGCCTGCCAAGAACAGCAGCAATTGGCAATTGCAATTGCTGCAGCAGCAGCACTCCCTTCAGCACTCTTCTTTACGCGTCTTTTCGGTGTACACGTACAATCCTCTTTTTCTTTCTCCTGGCAGCAGCAGCAGCAGCAACTAGCGATCTGCTCTGTCGTCATCGAGTTGAATGTATTCTCTCGCCGCCGCCATCACCACCATTACCATTACCATCATCTGCTCGTTGTTCACTACCACCGCCACCACTGTGCTATATGGCGCCACCGGAGTTGCTGTGCCCTGCTGTTGTACACTGCCGCTGCTGTTGTACATTATTTGTCACTGCTGCTGAACAGCATTTGCTTGCTGGCAGCAGATAAATGGTGAAATGCTATCAAACACCCAATTACTACTACTACTACCATTGCTGCTGAAAGACCTCAAAACCACACTGATGAGAGAGATCTTTGGCTGTGGCAGAGTGCACCAGAGATAAGAAGAAGACGGCTTTTGTAAACTAAAACCGCAACAAAAAAATTTGAACTCTGCAAAAAGAGCAGTGAAATATTCAGAAAACCGTGATTGTCGTCACTAGATCACTTGGCCAATATTTACTCTCTCTCACTCTACAACTACTCCACAGTCTATGTTGAAATTTAATCAGTCGTATCAGCAGCAGTGGTCGTACACGTCAACGTCAAGCACACGAGAGATGATCAAGACATTTCACAGTACAAATCGAAAGAAAAAAATTTACATTTAAATCGACCCGCAAATGTGCTGTTGGTAGTGTGACCGAGTGCCACCAAATTCCCATTTCGTAAAGAAGAAAAAGAGAAAAAAATCAGACTGAACAAATTCAATTCAAGTTCACACTGCTGCTGCTGCGGCTCAAAGCTGTCAACTGCACTTCTGTCAAACACCGCAAACACAGATACAAATTCAAACGGCAAAAAAGAGTGCCGTGGTTGCCACTGACGCCTGGTTCAGCAGCAAAAGCAGTTGATTTTGGCAGCAAAGAGCTGGAAACTGTCAGACAACAGCAACACCGCCGTACAATATTCTATAGAAAAAAATGCCGGTGTGTTGTCACTTTTTTTTTAAAAACACAAAAGCACTTCTTTTCCTTTTCTGACTACGTGTACAACACACTGCTGCTGCTGTATTACACTGAATCGAGCACTTTTGATATGATATTCTGATAGAATCTCTCCACTTTACAAATGTCACTGCTGCCAGTAAATCTCCCTCCTGCACACAAATGCACTTGTGTGGAGGGATGATGAGGTCAATAACACTAGGACTGCCGATGATCACCACACACACATTCTGAATGTGTGGCGGCACAGAGCACACTGAGGAGGAGGCAGCAAAGACAAATAAAACATAAAAAAAGAGTGTGTGTGGTATGGGGTATGGGACTATAGTTTGCACTACACGCGATTACCCGAGCAGTATTACTGTGAGACCATCAAAAACAATTGACGGCAACAGCAGCAACGGAGTGAAGGAAGAAAAAGAAAAAAGAATTACAAAATCGATTAACTGTACCTAGAAAATGGGGAACATAAAAAAGACAATTTTTAACGAGATAATATCTCTCTCTATTCTTTTGTACAGTTGGCCGACTAGCAAAAGAATAAAAAGCGAAACGACATGACACTTTTCTTTTTTTTCTATAGCTGGTAAAATTAAATTTATTTAAAATTAAAATAGATTTTAAAGCTTTAAAAAATTAAAAATTGGCAATAAAATCTTTTGCTCAATTGCTACACTTTTCTCAATTTGCTAATCGCAAACAAAACAACCAAAAAACTGTTAGTTTTGCATTAGTTTCAGTCGCAGTTGTCAAGAGCAGACTAAAAAGAAAAACAAAAAGAGAAAAACAGACTAAAAAGAGTACAAAACCATTTCAGCAGTGTACGACAAGAGACAGTGCCAGCAAATCAGAAGCAATTTGATTTGTTCATTGAGTGAACCAATGTTTTGCAAATCACATACTCAGCCAGTGACTCACCCAATTCAGTTACTGACTGAAACTCAACCAACATATTGAAACGATAGACAGATTCAATTTAAAACTACTCAGTCGTTAAGGGGGGGGAGATCTAGTGAACGAGCAGACTGTGGACAAAGTGGAAAAGCAAAAAGATAAAGAGAGACAGTCAACAAAAATGCAAAAAGCGGCACATTTGTACAAGCTTACTGCGAGAAAGAGCATGCATCGATAGGCAAAGCCGCTAGAAACCTCTGCTACTGCTGCTGCTGCTGATGGGAAGTCGATTGGTAGTTGGAAAAAAGTAAGTAGAAAAGAAAAAAGCGGCTCGCACAGATGATTAAAGGAGCTCTAAGAGCAAGTTTGTGCGTGTGCATACATAGCCACACTCTCCTGACGATGGAGACAAGAAGTAAGAAGTAAAAGAAAAGACTGTAATGTAACTGAAAAGAAAGAAAAGGGAAGAACGGTTGCCAATGAGGAAAAGAGTAATAAAAAGAAAGACTTCAGCAGCAGCAGCAGCAGCACACTTGACATTCACCGGCAGCCGTTTTTGTCCGGTCGAGAAAGAAAGAAAGAGAGAGAGAAATAAAATAGCGGAACAGCGAGCCGCTGAACGTGTCGAGAGCGGCGGCGATGGCACATCCAAATCAGATGATTGGAAAATGTGAAACGAGAGAGAGAAAGAGAAAGAGAGAAAAAGAAAGATAGAAACTTACTTGTTGGTGGCACAAAAAGTGTTCACTGTTTGTCTGTGTGATGTAGGCCGACGACGATGAGAGAGAGAAGAGGAGAGTCAGCAGGGACACAGTTATACACGCAGACACTGTTTCACATTGGCTGGTGTTCACTTAGGATTTTGAAGAAGTAGAAGAGGAGAAAGCCACTGGCGGCGGCTGAAAGCATACACACACTCACAATGAGTCGATCTTGAAAGTGTTGCCGGCTTCGAAGAGAAAAGAGAAAGAACGATGATGATGATGATAAGAGGCGATTGGGGATTGATAGGGCAGAGATTGGTGGTAGAAGAAAACTACGAAAAAAATTGAAACGTGTTGCTTGCCCGAGGAAAGCTCCTCGTCTGAAGTGTCCAAGTTTCGTGTGCTGATTTTTGTCAGTGACAGTGAAAGTTCTTAAAACTGTTGTTGTTGTTGTTGTTGTTGTTGTTGTTGAAAGTCATCATAATACGCAACAATGAAGTGAAGATGATGATGCTGCAGCTGCTGGCAGGGTTTGTTGAAGCGTGGGTGGTGATGGTGAGGTAAATTAAGGTAAGGTAAGGTAAGGTGACAAGGCCTGTCATCCACTAATTCAGTTTCGAAAGATGATAATAATTGGGGCGTTGGTGGTGCTGATGACAACGAGGTGAAAAAGATGCTCAAAGCGTGGCAGTTTTCTTTGGTGAAACCGGTGATGACAACTGGTGGACAAAGGTCACAGAAGTGGCAGCACATGGATGACGTCGATGACACTACCAACAAAACCCAGTAAACAACAACAATGCCAAATAATAATAATAATCAGATGACAACCCCTTCGGTGGTGACGGTGGTGAATTTAATTTCAGTGCACGCCGGTGCACTACTTTTTTCTTTGCTATGAGCTGCGGCGGCGGCAACGTGCACCACACAGACAGACACTGACACTGACACACACACACAGAGACAGAAACTCTACAGCACTGACATCCTTACTGGAACACTGGAACACTGGAACAAGACCACCACATGAAAGGAAAAGGCGAGAGAGAATTTCGCTTTTCGGGTTGCGACGGCGGCGTTCAAGTCGTCTTCATCGGCGTCAGCGCCAGTGCCAGTGCTGCTGCTGCTGCTGCTGGCGTTGGTAGTGGTGGTGGTAGCAAATGGTGCGCACAACAGCGGCAATAACATGGCGCCAGGCGGTAAATGGGTGAATGTGGTGGTGGTGGTGGTGGAGGAGGAATAGCAGCAGGAACATAAGAGAGGGAGCCAGAGAAAATACAGCAGAAGATAGCGTGGAAGAAGAAGGCGCGCGCGCATGAAAGTCGCCGTACAGCTCTGTTTGGGCTGATGATGCCGCTTCTCAGCTGCTGCTGCTGCAGTGTTTGACTCTGAAAATATGTGTTGTGTGTTGTGTTGTGTTGTTGCCGTCTCCGACCACGGTGGTGGACAGCGACAGAGAGAGACAGAGAGTCTGGCAGAGAGTTTGCCTCTCCTCCAAGTGTCTAGCTTCGCACAGGCCTGAAGCCGTCGCAGAAGCTGCAGCTGCAGGCTGCACCGTCATCAAGCACTACACAGTCCCCTTCCTTCTTTCCTTCCTTCCTTCCTTCTTTCACTCTCTTTCCATTCCCTGCGCAGCAATGACTGAATGGAAAGCTGGTGGTGGTGGTGGTGGTGGTGGCAGCGGCAAGTGCACACACTGCACCTTCTCAGAGAGAGAGAGAGAGGTACTCGTAGTGCAGTGCAGGCAGGCAGGCAGACAGGCAGGCCAAACCACGTCGTGAGATGATCTTGATTGTGGTAGACTGCCGCCAGCCAGCCAGCAAACGTCGTCGTCGTCGAAGAGCACTGCTGCGCGGGCAATTGACCCAATGGACGTGAAATAGTGAGTTTCGGGGTTTCGGTGTCTAGTGCCTGTGTGCACTTTTCTGTTCTGTGCTAGTGCCGCGCAAGCGACTTTCTTCTTCTTCTTTCACTGGCGCATGTCAGCGGCGGTGGTGGTGATGATGATTGTAGTGGTAGTCATTTCAATAGAAGTAGAGTCTTTCTTTCTGGCTGAATCATTGATCAGGGTGGGGAGGTACAGTGCCGCCGTACACTTCAGCAGCAGCAGCGCCTGCTGCACACCACCTGCCACTCAGGATTCCCAGCCGATGAATGTGATCAGGCGAAAAAAGCACGAATGAGAAAGGCGGAAAAGTGGGAGGGCGAGAGTGTTTTGCTCCTGCTGTACGGCAATGGCGACGGCGGCAAATCGACCAGCAAATAAGGTGCGAGAAAGCTGCCGCCGCTCTTTTTGTGAGCCGCGGCTCCGCGGCTCACCGAAAGAAACTGTGTCAGGTAGATTAGATTAATCGATTGCTGGGCTGGTGGTGGTGCTGGTGGTGCTTTTATACCTTTTCCTCTTCCTCCTCCTTCAACTTCATGTAAACAGTTTAAATTATTTAAAGTTGCACTTTTCTCGAGAAGGAAGAATCTAGTTTAGCTTTGTTTTGTTTTGTTTGGTTTCCTTGATCTAACGAGGGAACATCACCCCCCAGTAATCGCTGATTAACCCGACTAGGGTATC